>Ga0209185_1000024_pt1 | contig 295685 bp, 274 predicted proteins | sample SidtaG_2_FD_187425 | JGI IMG/M metagenome (GOLD analysis project Ga0209185, IMG submission 187425) | Marine algal microbial communities from Sidmouth, United Kingdom - Sidmouth_Asex2 metaG (SPAdes) (version 2) | ecosystem: Host-associated > Algae > Red algae > Unclassified | place: Sidmouth... | reverse complement strand
AAGCAACGAGCATAATTTATCAGCGTACTTTTGGCCTTGCCGCTAAGCGAAAAACTACGCTCAATACGAGCATACAAATCTGAAAAACCAACAACCTCTTCGAGAGCCGTTTCTAAAACTGTTTTAGTTTTTTTTATCTATCATAGTCTATAAATTTTAATCGCATAAAATTAGATAACTTTATAACCAATAAAAAACTCCCGACGAAGGAGGGTTCGTTCAACAAGGCATAAAAAGCAATGGCTAAGGAATAATAAACTACCCGTCCCCAATAAAATACTTTGAAAAAAATAAGCAATTTATTGGGGACTACTTTTGTGCTTCATAGTAACTTCACACCAAACCACAACACCCTGCTTCGTACGTCGCCACAGTTTTTATGCAGGTCGTTGTAGGGCATTTAAAAAAATAATTATGAAAATTATAAAAGTTTTATTTCTTGGACTTTCACTAATATTTACTTTAGGAATTATTAGTTGTAAAAAAGACAATTTCGAAAACAGTAAAACACTTCGACAACTTTACAAACAATATAAAAATGGAGAAATAAGCGAGTGTAAATACTTGGGTGAAACAGTTTATAGCGCAGGATTAAATATGTACGACGCTGGAGGAGCAATATATGATTACGAAGGAAATCAAATTGGAACTTGCAATTTTGCCTTAGGTAATACAGATTCTATTTGTAGTAAACTTACAGATTGCGAAACCATTTATAGAATTAAGGATAACATTTGGGGCAAACCAGCAGTTGACAAGTTCGGACTAAATTAAATACTAAAAAAGAAAGGGCAACGCCCTACAACATCAGCTGATACCCAATGCAAAAAACCCAACAATCCAAAGCGACCCTACCCATAAAACGCCAAATCTACGATTTGCGTTTTTTTTGTAAGAAATTAATATGCAAGTAATTGGTAGGATAAGCATACACTAACCGAAAGTTGCTAATCAAGTATCCATCACTCCTTATTGCCAAAGTAAATCTAATATTCTATTTTCCCTTACCAAACATAGGCACACGGTTCTCATTCCCCGATACTAAGCGACCGATATTCTTATGGTGAGAAAGTACTACCAAAACGGCAGCTGCAATAGCAAACACTTTGTAGAGCATTACTGGTTCTCGGAAAATAAATAAAAGTAAAATTGGAAACGCCACACTAGCAGCGATTGAACTTAATGAAACGTAGCGAGTAGTAAAAAGCATAACCACAAATACGCCTACTAAACATAGCGCCACAGTGGGTTGGATAGCCAATATCATTCCGAATAAAGTGGCAATTCCTTTTCCACCTCGAAAGTTAGCCCAGATAGGAAATATATGACCCAAGACCGCAACGATCCCCAAGCCAATTTGCAAATTAGTCAAAGCGGTATTGCTCATTTCACCTGCCATGATGAGATAAGCCAAATCGACTGCCACAAATCCTTTTAAGAAGTCAAAAAGAAAAACAAAGCTTCCTGCCTTGACCCCTAACACGCGAAACGTATTCGTTGCGCCAGCATTTCCACTTCCGAAATCTCTTATATCAATATTAAAAAAGTAACGACTCACCCAAACCGAGGTAGGAATACTACCAATCAAATAAGCCATTATAAATAGTACAATTACTTGCATAAAGTATTTTTGGTATAATACGGGGCAAAGATACCGCTAGCAGGAAACATCAACCTTATTAACTGTGAAAAATATGCAAACAAAGCCAACCATCCTTTTCAAATATCTGATAATCAGCACTATAAACTTCTATTATTTTTGATATATCCTCTTGATCCTTGGTCATAATTCCACTAATTAGCAAATCAGCCTGCTCCTTATTCATTTTTTCAAATAATTGAGCCATACTTTCTCTTAATACGTTTAAATTGATATTAGCTAAGATACAGTCAAAACCAACTTCCGTAATAACCTCGATTCCTCCCAATAGGACCTCTATATTTTTACATTGATTGCGTTCTACATTTTCTATTGAATTTTCTTGACTCCATGGGTCTATATCATTCGCCACTATTCTTTTAGCTCCTAACATTTCGGCATAAATGGCTAGCACTCCTGTACCTGTGCCATAATCAAAAACTTTTTTCTCTGTAAAATCAACAGTGCTCATTCGCTCTAGCATTAATTGAGTGGTGGCGTGATGGCCCGTACCAAAACTCATCTTGGGCGTAATAACAATTTCATGATTTACATTGGGTATCGGCTTATGAAAATGCGCTCGAATTGCTACTTGATTCTCTAAAATAATTGGAGCAAACTCTCGCTCCCATTGCGCATTCCAATTCACTTCTGGAATTACCTCTTCGGAAAAAGAAAAGCCATCGATAGATTGTCTAAATGTGATAGTATCAATTTTAGTTTCATTGGCAAACGCCAGCAAATGTGACTCTTTTTGTTCAAAGCCAATGAAGCCCTGTTCGTCCAAACGTGCAATAATAATTTCTTGTTGCTCTTGAGATACATCAGAAAAAGTAAGCTTCAAATATTGCATCATACAAAGATAGAACGCAAGACCGTCATACATTTGCCTAATGTTTAATAGATACCTCACCTATTACAAATCGTCGGTGCAGATCCTCACTGTTTTTCTGCTTATCTTAATTAGCTTTCTATTTGCTTATGGAATTGACCGATTAATCGTTCCTCTGCTAACCAATGGTATCTCGTATCAAGACTTTTCCAAACCCGAAATTTTTGAAACCGAAGCTTATGTACAAGTTCATCGTTTTTTACAACTCATTACACAGTTAATTGTTTTTGTAATCCCAGCTTTTCTATTTGCTTATCTAGCGTTTCCTAAACCTCAGCAATACTTAAAAATAAATACGCCCCTGAACGGCAAACATGTCTTGTATGCTTTACTGATTATGCTATGTTCCATTCCCTTAATTGGTCTGTTAGAACATTTGAATAGAATGATTCCAATCAGCCCAGGTATGCAGCTCATTGAGGATCAAGCTAAACTCGTCACCGAAGCTTTTTTGACTACTGACAGAGTAGAGGATCAAGTTTTTAATTTTGTAATTTTTGTTGCGGCAGCGGCCATTGGCGAAGAGCTTTTATTCCGTGGGGTTTTTCAAAATATACTACTAAGCAGTAGTCGTTTTAAAAAACAACCCTTCGTGGCTATCGCATTGACTGCACTTTTTTTTAGTTTATTTCATGGTCAAATGTCTGGGCTCATTCCTAGATTTTACGCTGGTTTTATCATTGGCTGTGCATATTTTTTCAGTAATAATCTCTTGGTTCCCATTCTTATGCATGCTTTGAATAATGGTGTGGTGCTCATAGCATTTTATGTAAGCCCTTCCACTTTGGATGATTCCATCGGCACCTTAGATTATAAAGACATTCTTACAATCGTTCCTCTCACTATTTTTAGTGTATTTTTAATCTATAAATTCTATCAACAGCGTGCCGATTACACAATTGATAAAGTACCGATTGATGAAGACGAGACTAACTTTTTAGCTAACCGATAAATAAAAACTATGAGTGAAAATATAAATTGGATTTGCATCCATAAAACGACTGTTGATTTTGAAGCCGAGGCTATCAAAGGCAATTTAGAAACACAAGGAATCCCGGCAGTAATTTTAAATAAAAAAGACTCAGCCTATCAAAACTTTGGTTACATAGAGATTCATGTAGACGCTAGTAAGGAGAAAGAGGCTCTTGCATTGATTCATAAAGATGCTGAAGACAATCATTGATGCGCATAGACCGAAAAAAATTAAAAACGCGAACGGCCAGTGCCATTTTGTTTACAGCGGTAATGATATCCGCCATGGTTTATAATTCTTGGAGTTTTTTAGCCCTATTTGCTTTCATCCAATTTCTATGTCTCCGAGAGTATATTTTTTTATTAGAAAAAATATATGATGCTCCTTTTACTGGTCGAGACAAATTTTCTTTTTTAGTAGCAGGGTTTTGTGCCTTTTTATTTTTAGCACTCTTGCCCATCAAAACTTGCGCCTTTTCGTATCATTTATTTCAAAATCCTTTGATCTTTTATTTCTTAGGAATTTTTATCGGTATGCTGGGTATGCTTCTTATTTCAAAAGATAAAAAAGCCCGCACGCTCATTACTGGAATTGGTTATATTGCCTTACCCTTGGCCTTATTACACCACTTGCGAGTACAATCGTTGGTCATCCCTTTATTTTTAATTTTCTCTATATGGATTAGTGATACTGGAGCTTACTTAGGAGGTTCTTTCTTTGGCAAAACACCCCTAGCGCCTTCAATCTCTCCGAATAAAACCAGAGAAGGCACCACCATTGGAATTTTAGCTAGCCTGTTCTTTGCAGCTTTGTGGAGTATAGAGTTTACTCACTATGCTTTGTTCGATTATATTATACTAGCGTTGATTGGAAGCGGCTTAGGTACTGCAGGTGACTTAATTGAATCTCAAATAAAACGGTGGGCCGGCGTAAAAGATTCCGGGCAAATGATGCCTGGCCACGGTGGTGCGTTGGATCGATTTGACTCTCTTATTTTTGCAAGCTCTTTTGCCTTTATCTACGCACTATTTTTTATGGACTGTCAGTCTTTAGAATTTTTCTAGGAGTTATTTTTTAGAAAAATGATTTTAAACCGATACTTTTACAGGCCACCTAAAAAATAAATATGTACATCCACAAAGAAGGAAAAAATTATGTTGCCATAGGTATCATTCTATTTAGTGTTTTAAATCTTTTAAACTATTATCTTTTTGTTTCTTATTGGTGGCTTTATTATCCTATTCTTATCCTCACCTTTCTCTTATTAGTTTGGGTTTTTTGGTTTTTTAGAATCCCAGATCGAGAAGCGCTTATAGGTGAAGAACTCATTATATCTCCCTGCGACGGCAAGGTTGTGGTGATAGAGGAAGTGGAAGAACCAGAATATTTTAAGGACAAGCGAATTCAACTTTCTATTTTCATGTCACCTTTAAATGTGCATGTAAATTTGTACCCCATAGCCGGAAAGGTAGATTACGTTAAATATCATAAAGGAAAATACTTGGTAGCCTGGCACCCAAAGTCTTCTACTGATAACGAACGGTGCACGGTGGTAGTCAGCAATTCTAAAATTAGCTTGCTCATCCGTCAAATTGCCGGAGCGGTTGCTCGTAGAATTGTTACCTATTCTAAAGAGGGTGAAGCGGTAAATCAAAATGACGAATTAGGTTTCATCAAATTTGGGTCTCGGGTTGATGTTTATTTGCCAATCGGTACCCAAATAGATGTGAAAATTGGCGACGTAGTGAAAAACAAGGAAAGTATTATAGCTAAAATTTCTTCTTAATGCAGCGTTGTAGTTTTCATGATTATGACGTCCGCAGTGGGGTAACTCAGAAGCGAAAAATAGCACTCCTTGTAAAAAAAATTCTAGAAAAGAAAAAAGCGGACTACAATATCAATTACATACTTTGCTCGGACGAATACTTGCTGAATATGAATAAAGAGTATTTACAACATAATACGCTTACCGATATAATCACCTTTGATTTATCGGAGGAAAATAGTGAACTATTGATAGCCGACATTTACATTAGCATTCAACGGGTAGAAGAAAACGCTACAGCTTTCAATAAGAAATTTACAGAAGAATTCATTCGAGTAGTCGTCCATGGCATACTCCACCTTTTAGGATATCAGGATAAAAGCGCGCAGCAAAAAACGACAATGCGCAGAATGGAAACCCGTTGGATTAACTATTATAAAAAGAATATTTTAACCTTATAATTTTTTAGAGCCTACCCTAACGTTTACCTTTAGCGTTGATTATAGCTTATGTCATTTAACAATAATTACGTAGCCATTATGGCGGGTGGTATTGGTAGTCGTTTTTGGCCGATTAGTCGTAATGACCATCCCAAACAATTTATCGATATTTTAGGTACAGGAAAATCATTAATTCAATGGACCTACGAACGCTTTAAAAATATTTGTCCTACCGAAAATATTTATATCATTACCAATGGAGATTATATCCCTACGCTCAAAGAACAGCTCCCTGAACTAGCCCTAGAGAATATTATTTCTGAGCCTTCTCGTAAGAATACTGCTCCTTGTGCTGCCTATTTTGCGCATAAACTTCATGCAAAAAATCCAGATGCCAACATTATCATGTCACCGGCTGATCATCTCATATTTGATGAACGAAAATTTGAACGAGACATTTTAGATGCGCTTGACTACGTTAGCAAAAATGATAATCTTGTCACATTAGGCATTAAACCCACTCGACCCGATACAGGTTATGGGTATATTCAATATGATACGAATAGCAAAGTAGACGGTTTCTATAAAGTAAAAACCTTTACTGAAAAACCCAATTTAGAACTAGCAGAAACTTTTTTGCGAAGTGGAGATTTCCTTTGGAACGCAGGAATATTTGTTTGGAATGTGAAAACAATTTTAAAAGCGTACGCCAGTCACTTACCGGAGCTAAATGATATTTTCTTACAGGTAAAAACATACAATACCGATGCTGAATTAGCTGATATTTCGCAAGCCTATCCCCAGTGCACCAATATTTCTTTGGACTATGGTATCATGGAAAAAGCTAAAAATGTTCATGTAATTCCATCCTACTTTGGTTGGTCCGATTTAGGAACTTGGAATAGTGCGTATGAAAATTCTGATAAAGATTATTTAGGAAATGCCGTGTATGGCGATGACGTTATGATTATAGATGCCTCGCAGTGTATGGTTAAAAGTCCGGATGGCAAACTTGTACTGCTTCAAGGTCTTGAAAATTTTATTGTAGTGGATACCGAAGATGTTTTGCTTATTTGCGAGCGGAACCGCGAACAGCAAATTAAAGATTATGTAGCGGAGGTAAAACGAAACAAAGGCGATAAGTTTTTATAGTATCTTCCCCCTATGAAAGGAGTAACGATTTTTACTGAAATGAGTGCCTTGGCACAACAGCATAATGCAATTAATCTTTCTCAAGGCTTTCCCGATTTCGATTTATCACCTAAGCTTGGTGAATTTCTTCAAGAAGCATTTCAATCTGGCTATAATCAATATGCTCCAATGGCGGGTTTGCCAATGCTCCAAAATAGCATCGTACATAGAATCAAAGAAAAATATAACACAACACGTTCAGCTAGTGAAAATATCACCGTAACGCCGGGTGCTACCTATGGTATCTATTGTGCCTTAGCAGCATGTATAAAACCAAAAGATGAAGTCATTATTTTAGAACCTGCTTATGATAGCTATGCTCAGAATATTATTTCATTAGGAGGTAAAGTTATTCGTGTGAATCTCCGGTCAAAAACCTTTGATGTGGATTGGCAAAAAGTTAAAGAAGCTATCACTGATAAAACAAAAGCCATTATTATCAATACACCACACAATCCGTCAGGAGCTATGTGGGAGGCTAGCGATTATAGTGAGTTAAAAAGTATTGTTCGCAGTACCAATATAAAAATCATCTCTGATGAAGTATACGATCACCTTACTTTTGAAGGAAAGCAGCATTATAGTTTGATGCAGGATGAAGAATTATTCCAACGCACCTTTGCTATTTTTTCTTTTGGGAAAGTACTGCAAGCTACCGGTTGGAAAATTGGATATGTAGTTGCTCCATCTAATCTTACCAATGATTTCAGAAAAGCCCATCAGTACATTGGATTTTCGGTCAACTCAGTTTCTCAATATGCTATAGCGAACTATTTATTGGCGGACCACCAGCTAGATAAACTGTCTGCTATTTTTGAAGCCAAGCGCGATCTTATGCTCGATGAATTTGCTCAGCTTCCATTATCGGTTCCTTTTAAAAGCATGGGCAGTTATTTTCAGATATTCAGTTTTGAAAATCTGAGCTCACTATCGGATAGGGCCTATGCTAAACAACTTGTGAAAGAAGCCAAGGTAGCTTCAATACCACTCAGTCCTTTTTTCTATGAAGAAAGTGATACACAACTGCTACGGTTTTGTTTTGCTAAAGATGACAACACCATAAAAGAAGCAGCTACCAAATTAAAAAGTTACTTTTCTACATAAAAAAAAGCACCTCTTTACAGAGGTGCTTACATTTTCTTAGAGATAAAAAATTACTTATTTACTCTAGTACTAAGGTCTTTACCGGCTTTAAATTTAGCAACCGTTTTCGCCTTAATTTTAATTTCTTTACCTGTCTGAGGGTTACGGCCCATACGAGCTGCACGCTTAGAAGTTGAGAAAGTTCCAAATCCTACAAGTGTAACTTTATCACCTTTTTTAAGTGTTTTAGTTACTGACTCGCAGAAAGCGTCAAGAGCTGCTCCAGCTTGTGATTTCGTGCAGTCTGCTGCCGATGCCATTGCGTCGATTAATTCTGATTTGTTCATAATGAATTTTATTTATAATTTTTACTTGAACGAAAGTAATACATTCTAATTGAATTTTACAAGTTTATTTTCGCTGAAAGGCAGACTAGCAAAGGATTTGCACAAATTATTCACAGTGAAAATTTAGCTTAATTTTTCTAATTTCGATCGAAAAGCTACAAATTGATCTCCAAATTTTTCCATACCTTCTTGTTTCAACTGTGGAGCAAATTCAGAAATATATCGTTGATAATCTTCTTCTTTTTTTGCAAAATACTGAATAACAAATGTTCGTTGATCGTCCTGTTTTGGTTCCAATAATTCAAAAAAAGAATACGATTCAAAACAACCCGTCGCTACTACTTCTGGAGCATGTTTTTCTATCCAAGATAGCCACTCGTCCAGCACCCTATTTTCAACCTTTATCGTTACATTATATACTATCATATTTAGTCTGTAATTTCTACAAAAATAGGACAATGGTCAGAGTGTACCACATCAGACAAAATGCCTGCATCCTCTATACGTTCACGCATAGATTCTGATAAGCTAATATAGTCAATCCGCCATCCTTTGTTGTTTTGTCTTGCATTAGCGCGGTAGCTCCACCAGCTATACTGGTGGGGGTGTGGATTAATGACTCTAAGACTGTCAATGAATCCTGCATTAAAAAAGGAATCCATCCATTCACGCTCTTCTGGTAAAAAACCACTGCTATTCTTATTTCTTACAGGGTCGTGAATGTCAATTGCTTTGTGACAAATATTATAGTCTCCCACTATGATTACATTTTTTTCTTTTTTCTTTTGATCAACTGCAAATTTGATGTAATTATCTAAGAATTTCATTTTATAATCCTGCCGCTCCAGACCGCTACTGCCCGAAGGAAAGTAAGTGTTAATCAGTTTGAAATTAGCTAGGTTTACCTGTAGGGTCCTTCCTTCAAAATCTGCTTGTTTTTGACTCATACCTTTTACAACTTTTTTCGACTGTTGCTTCGTTACAACTCCTACGCCACTATATCCTTTTTTTTGAGCAGAATACCATTCACAGTGATAGCCAAGTTGCTCAAATTCTTTTGTGGGTATATCTTCTTCATTTGCTTTCAGTTCTTGAAAACAATACACATCCGCGTCATCTTCCGCTATCCATTCTAATAGTCCTTTACGAACAGCAGCTCGAATTCCATTAACATTGTACGATACGATTCTCATAATTTCTGTTTGTAAAAATAAAAAAACTCCCACGCTAAGGCGTAGGAGTTTGTATTAAAATTGTATTTCTAATTATTAGCGTTTAGTGATTCTTTTTACACCTACCACTTTATTTGCCTTGTCTTTAAATTGTAATATATAAATTCCTTTCGGCAATCCCTGCAATGACATTTGATAAATTGAAGAATTTCCTTGAGTCATATTGACTCGTTGAATTTGTCGACCAATAATATTACTTAATTGAACAGATTTTACACTCTCATCCACCACATTCAAGTTTATATAATTTCTTGTTGGATTCGGGTACACGTTCACTAACTCTTTCTTTATATCTCTAACAGAAACAGGAAAACAGTTTAAGTCTGTACCATCCGTATGACGGAATTGAACAAATCGATTTGGCCCACCATTATCGTCTTTAAATTCTATTACAACCTTAGAGCAACCACCTATAGTGTTTGCGTCTGATCTACGTACACCAATTTTAAATTCTTGATCAGTTGTATTTGCCCTTAAAACACTTGTTCTCCAACCTACGATAGGAAAAGGTAAACATATATCCCAATCGCAAACACCAGTTGAGGTCCAACCTACGGGTGTATCTACTGATATAACTCTCCATTCGATATCGATATCTCGATTCGTGGGGTTAGAAAATTTTATTTTTGCATCTTCATATCCACTCGGTGCGGATAGTTGAAAGTAAGCAGTATCGGCTCCTATGTTCCAAACAGCCTGAGCATTTGCTCCAAAACTAAGCAATAAAGCACATGCTAGAGTAAGTCCAATTTTTTTCATCTTTTATAAATTTATTATACGCAAATTAAGACTTTATTATGATTATTTTGTATTTTCACTAAAATTTTACATGATTATGAATAAAAAATTACTTTTAGTTTTACTCGCAGTTTGCGGTACATTTTTCGGAAAAGCGCAAATGTTGCCAGTGGGTTCGTTTGCTCCAGATTTTACAGTTACAGATATTAATAATGTAACTCACAACCTTTACACCTATACTGACGCTGGTTATACAGTATTTATTGATGTGTCAGCAACTTGGTGTCCTCCATGTTGGGCTGTACACAGTTCACACGTTTTTGATTCTTTAATGGTTAAGTATGGCCCGAACGGAACAGTTGACCCTGGTAAGATTATGGTGCTTTACATTGAGGGAGATTTAAGTACAGGTGCTGCTGATTTAGCAGGTACTACGGCTAATTCTCAAGGAGATTGGGTGACTGGAACTACTTATCCAATCGTAGATGTAACTGATAATAGTTTCGTAACTGCTTATCCAATTGCAGGCTATCCAACGTTCTATTCAGTTTGCCCAAATCGCACTATCTCAATGACTCAAGCCGGTTACACTCAGGCTATGCTAGGAGAAGCTTTTTGGACTGGCCTCGTAGGGAACTGCCCTGTAAAGTCTAACGGTGATAACGCAGGTATGGTAAACGCATTAACAGACCAAGCGATTTGTGAGGGAAGTTCTACAAGTTTATCTGCTCAAATTCAAAATATGGGTACGAACCCGATAACTGCTGCGACTGTTGAAGCATTAGATGGTTCTACTGTAATTGCTACAACTAATTGGACTGGAAACTTAAATACTTATGACTACGCTACTGTAAACATTGGAAATTATACTTTCCCAGGTGGAATTACTAACATTACTTATAGAGTAACGGCCAATGGTGATGTTAATGCAATGGACAATGAAATTGCGAAAAACGTAGAGGCACTTGTATCCAATTACCAATTGGTTACTTTACAAGTAAAAACTGATCAGTTTCCTGGTGAAATTGCTTGGAGAGTTCTGAATTCTAGCAATCAAGTGGTAGAGCAAAAAAAATATACTGCCGGAACTGGTCAAAATGGTTCAGGAGGACCCGATGCTGGAATGGTTTTCAATCATGAATTACAATTAAATCCTGCCGAATGCTACTCAATAGAAGTGACCGATGACTACGGTGACGGACTTACTGGAGTACAAAATGCAGTTGATTCTGGCTATATTAGACTATATGATGGCTTACCAACTAGCCAATTAATGATTGATTATGGATCTAATTACGCCAATGGTTTTAATTCTATCTTCAAAACGGGTACAGCAGTATCAGTAAATAATGTTTTGAGCCAAGATGAAGTAAAAATTTATCCTAATCCAACTAGCGACTTTATCAATATTTCGTTGAATTTGAATACAGCTAGTGATGTTTCACTTCAATTAATTGATATGAATGGTAAAGTGGTAATGACCAAAAACATTGCCAATTTACAAGTTTCTAATCAGCAACTGAATGTTCAAACTTTGCCTTCAGGTTTTTATAATCTTCAAGTGCGTTCTGAGCAAGGAGTTAGAAATATGAAAGTTGTTTTGACTAAATAATTTAAATTTTAAATAATGTAAAGCGAGCCTTAAAGGCTCGCTTTTTTTATGCGCACCATTCGCTCTTTCCCGTAAAAGTCATTTCTAATTTCAGCCTTAAAACCATTTGATACTGCTAGCTGTAAAACTTGCTGCGCATAATCTTCATGAACTTCAAAGTATAACAAACCCGTACGGTTTAAACTAGGCAATGCAAAATCTATAATGGCTTCATAAAATTGTAACGGCTTTTTTTCTGCGGTGAACAAAGCAATCCCTGGCTCAAATTGTTTAACACGCGGGTCAAGACCAACAGCCTCATCAATTGGTATGTAGGGCGGATTCGATACAATTACATTGTACTGATTTTCTTTCAAAGTAGAGTTCAAAATATCGTCTTCCAAGAAACAAACATTTGCCTCTAAGCGTTGAGCATTTTTTTTTGCGACTGCTAAGGCCGCACTTGAAATATCCGTCGCAGTCACTTGAGAAAGCGGTAATCCTTTTGCCAAACTAATCGCAATACAACCACTCCCCGTTCCAACTTCCAAAATACTCTGTTGCTTCTTACCACCCATATCCTTAACAATCCAATCGACCAACTCCTCCGTTTCTGGCCGGGGTATTAAAACACTAGCATTTACCTCAAATTTTTGACCTGCAAAATATTCGTAACCCAAAATATATTGAATGGGTTTCTGATTTTTTAAATTTTGTATATAGCCGTTCCAAACTTCTTTATCCAATTCTACATTTTGGGCTATAGCCCAGTCTAATCTGCTTATGCCCTCATGCTCAAGTAGTCTGAACAAAATTTCCTGTCGCTCACCATCTTCAAGCACAGTGTCAATTTCCTGTTGAAACCAATCTAGAAATTCCGTTTTTTTTAAATTACTTTTCACTACGTAAACTCTTTGCGCACTGCTGCGAATATCTTTGTAAATGTAAACGAAAAAGCTTTTGTTTTGCGTTAGCAGAGGTTCAAGTAAAAAGTAAGTGCGTAAGCTGCGCACTGGCTTTTGAACCTTGGTGAATAACATTCAGGCTGAATCAAAGAAAAAGCAATTTCAAACAATTATATTTGACTAACTAAAACAAAACAAAATGGCGGGAACAGCTGAAAGCAAAGAGAACAAGGAAAAAATGAAGGCACTCAAACTGACAATTGACAAAATCGATAAAGATTTTGGAAAGGGTTCAGTTATGAAAATGGGTGATAAAGAAAAACAAGAAATTGATAGTATTTCTACCGGATCATTAGGCTTGGATTTAGCACTCGGGATAGGTGGTTTACCTAAAGGAAGAGTAGTAGAAATTTATGGTCCTGAATCTAGTGGTAAAACAACCATTGCAATTCATGCTATTGCCGAAGCACAAAAAGCGGGAGGCCTTTGCGCCTTTATTGATGCGGAGCATGCTTTTGATCCAACTTATGCAACTGCCTTGGGCGTTGATATTGATAACCTATTAATTTCACAACCTGATTATGGTGAGCAAGCATTGGAAATTGCGGATCGTTTAATTTTATCTGGCGCTTTAGATTTAGTAGTGATTGATTCTGTTGCGGCTTTAGTACCAAAATCTGAGCTTGAAGGAGAAATGGGTGATAGTAAAATGGGCTTGCAGGCAAGACTGATGAGTCAGGCATTACGTAAGCTAACGGCCACGATTAATAAAACAGGTTGTTGCTGTATTTTCATTAATCAGCTGCGTGAGAAAATTGGTGTTATGTTTGGCAACCCTGAAACTACTACTGGTGGTAATGCGTTGAAATTCTATTCTTCTGTGCGACTTGACATTCGTAGAAGTACACAAATTAAAGATGGTGATGAAGTAATTGGTAACCGCACAAGAGTGCGTGTTGTGAAAAATAAAGTAGCACCTCCATTCCGTAAAACAGAGTTTGACATTATGTACGGACAAGGAATTAGTAAAGCCGGTGAGATTGTAGACTTAGGTGTAGAGCACGAAATTGTAAAGAAAAGTGGTAGCTGGTATAGCTATGGTGAAAATAAATTAGGCCAAGGACGTGACTCTGTAAAGCAACTATTAATTGATAATCCTGAGTTGAGCGACGAAATAGAAAATAAAGTACGCCAAAAAATTGCTGGTGCTGATGAGGTAATGGAATTGCCTGAAGAAGAAACAGAAGAAGTAGCTGCGGAGTAAAACGTAATTAATCTAAACCTTCCATGTCTATCGCCTTTAATTAGATAGACATGGAAGGTTTTATTTAATTAGCATTAATGAAAAACTGGATTGGATCAATAGGAATTGTTATCGTAGCGATAACTATATACATGTGGGAGAATATAGAACTTCATTACAGTGGAGATGCGAATAGTTCTAGAGGAACTTCAAAATGGACGTTATTACTAATTGGAATTATTATGATTTCATCATTTTTCTTTAAAGAAAAACCTAGAGATAATACTTAGGAACTGGACTATCATCTGTTTCTACTTGTTATCAACCACCAACACCATCTCTCCTTTCGCAGGCTTCGCGTCTAAATGAGTAAGCACGTCAACCACCGTTCCACGAATATGCTCCTCAAATTTTTTACTTATTTCTCTTGATAGCGATACTTGAACTTCCTCACCCAAATTTTCTTTTAGTTTCTCTAAGGTTTTATTTATTCGATGGGGGCTTTCGTACAAAACAATGGTTCGTTTTTCCTCTCTTAGTTTTCCAAAAAATGTTTTACGGCCTTTTTTTACAGGAGGAAATCCTAAAAACAAAAACTCATTTACTGGAAACCCGCTACAAACTAATGCAGGCACAAAGGCGGTTGCACCCGGCAAACATTCTACCGTAATCTCATTAGCAATGCATTCTCGCACTAATAAAAAACCAGGGTCAGATATGGCTGGAGTACCCGCGTCACTTATCAAAGCAATTGTCTTTCCTGATTTTAATTCATTGATTAAGCTTTCAACAGCAGCGTGTTCATTATGCATATGATACGCCCAACATTTTGTATTGATTTCAAAATGCTTTAGTAGTTTTCCAGACGTACGAGTGTCTTCCGCAAGTATAACATCCGCTTCTTTCAATACCTGAATAGCACGAAATGTCATATCGTCTAAATTACCAATGGGTGTGGGAACGATGAATAATTTCATTCTGTTACAAAGTAAAACAATCACGTACTTCTTTACACAATAATGAAGCACGAAATAAATATTGTCCTAACTTTATATCTCGAACAATGGCCAAACTTTTATCATCATATACGGAGAGTGAAGAGGAAGACAAAAAAGTGATTCTCCGAGCATACCGTTCCTTATTGCGCGCCATGGGTACAAGCGTAAACAAGGATGGTAAAAAACGAATCCGGCAAGCCTTTGAGGTAGCCGCAGAGGCTCATAAACACATGCGCCGCAAAAGTGGTGAGCCCTATATTTTGCACCCCATTGCTGTGGCTAAAATTGCAGCCACTGAAATGTATTTAGGCACCACCTCTATAATCTGTGCTTTGTTACATGATACAGTCGAGGATACCGAAATGACTTTGGACGATATTCAATTTGACTTTGGTAATACCGCTCGTCAAATTATTGATGGTCTGACTAAAATATCTTCCGTAGCCGCTGGTCAAGAAACCACCTTACAAGCAGAAAATTTTAGAAAAATACTTTTAACTCTTGCCGATGACCCTAGGGTCATTCTAATTAAAATCGCAGACAGACTGCACAATATGCGTACACTAGATAGTATGCGAAAAGATAAGCAGTTAAAAATTGCGTCAGAGACTTCGTATATCTATGCGCCCATAGCCCATCGCTTAGGTTTGTATGAAATAAAATCAGAACTAGAAGATTTAAGCCTTCGCTACACCCAACCTGATGTTTATTTTGATTTAAAAGATAAACTAGCTAACACTAAAAGGGAGCGGAACAAATACATTCGTGATTTTATAAAACCCGTAAAACAAGAGTTAGAAAACGAGGGTTTTGAATTTCAAATAGCGGGACGATCAAAATCTATTCATTCCATATGGAGTAAAATGGAAAAGAAAAATGTGAGCTTCGAGGAAGTGTATGACTTATTTGCTATACGTATTATTTTAGATTCTGATTATCAAAATGAAAAATCAGACTGTTGGAAGGTTTTTTCAATTATTACTGATCTGTATCACCACACCACAGACCGAATGCGAGATTGGCTTAGTGCGCCAAAAAGCAATGGTTACGAAGCCTTACATACCACAGTAATGAGCCCTTCGGGCAAGTGGGTGGAAGTACAAATTCGATCTAAACGTATGAACGAAATTGCTGAAAAAGGTCTGGCTGCACATTGGAAATATAAAGAAGGCAATCAAAACGCTCAAGGGTCACCAAAAGGAGAAAATAAAATAGACCTTTGGTTAAAGAATATAAGAGAAACCCTGCAAAACCCAGATGCAAATGCATTAGAACTTATATCAGATATTAAAACTGACTTATTTAGAGATGAAATATTTTGCTATTCGCCCAAAGGAAAAGTAGTCAGTTTACCCATAGGGGCTACAGCCTTAGATTTCGCTTTTGACATACATTCCGAACTTGGCAAAACATGTATCGGTGCCAAAATAAATTACAAACTCGTACCGATTAGCGAAGAATTAAAGAACGGTGATCAGATAGAAATCATCACCTCTAAAAAACAAAAGCCGAGTAGCGACTGGCTCTCATTCGTTAAAACAGGGAAGGCAAAATCAAGAATAAAATATTATCTCAAAGAAGAAAAAAGAAAAATTGCTGATGAAGGAAAGGATGTTTTAAAAAGAAAATTAAAATCAAAAAATGTTGAACTAACCGATCACAATGCTATGGTGATTATGAATTATTTCAACTATGATTCTCATACAGACATGTACTATGCTATGGCGAATCAAAACTTTGATTTTAAAAAATTAAAAGAATTTGAAAACAAAAATGGCCAATTTGTAGCTCCTAAAAAAAGCGTAGATCCTAAGCGAGAAAACAAGAAAAAGAAAGATGAGAAAAAACTAAATACAAAATTATCTAGCAAGGAATTTGAGCTTGTATTATTCGGCAGCGAATCTTCTGATAAAATACACTATACATTGGCTAATTGCTGCAAACCCATACAAGGAGACGAAGTATTTGGGTTTGTTACAACTGGCGAGGGCATGAAAATTCATACTAACAATTGTCCCAATGCAGCCTCATTACTTGCCCAATATAGCCACCGAGTGGTCAAAGCAAAATGGGCTAATAATAAGGATATTTCTTTCTTGACCACACTTCGTGTTACTGGCGTAGACGACGTAGGAATCATAAATAATATAACCAATATCATTAGTGGCGAGCTAAAAATAAATATGCGTAGCATGAGTATTGAAAGTAAGGAAGGACTTTTCGAAGGGAAAATAAAAGTGTTTGTAAAAGAAAAAGAAGAGCTGAAAAAACTAATGCACAAGCTAGAAAAAGTAAATGGTATTCATAAAGTAAAACGAATCGATGAGTTGAATTGATGTGAGCAGACCTACTTACATTTATCAATTTCGATTCCCCTATTTTCTTAAAGCTACCTTATAATTCAAATTTTCCCATCAACGGAAAGTGATCAGAATAAGGAACATTAAATTTTTCAAAAGCCTTAAGTCTAACTTTAGAATCATAGAATAAATAATCTATTCTGAGAAAGGAAACTCTTCCATTGTAAGTCGGCCCTAATCCTTTTCCTCTTTCTAGAAAAGCATCATTCATATCTCCTCTAATATTAAAGTAACTATAGGAGCTGGGCAAGTCATTAAAATCACCGCATACTATGGTTGGATAATTTGTATTTTCTTCTATTACAAAGGCTGAAAGGTTTGCCTCTTCACCGCGTTGTTTATAGGCTCGCATTAGCTTAGTGTAGACTGACTTAGAATTTTGCAGAGCTCGCTGTGCGGTAGTTAGCGGGTCGCCTCCTTTTTTCCAAGCAATTTCTCCGGGTGACAATTTATTACTATGCAAATGCACATTGTAAATCTGAAATTCTTCATCCTTTCTTTTAATTATAGCTTCTTGAATTAAATTTTTGTCGTCCTCGTTGATAATTACGTTGGTACTTTTCACAATTGGGTATTTTGAAAAAATCACACTACCCCATTCGCGATTTTTATGACGCTTGATCGCACAAGTTTCTGCATAAGGATATCCGCCCACCTTTTGAATCGCCTTTATATTATCCAATCCTGTACCGGCCTTTGTATAAAATTCTTGAAGACAAAGTACGTCCGGAGATTTCTTTTTTAGAAACGCCAACATTTTCTTCCGATTGTCTTTATCACCCGTCCAATCGTATAAATCTAGTAATCGAACATTATAGCTCATGACAGTGAACTCATTCGCAGATTGTTTTAAATGATTCTGCTTGAAAAAATTAAATCCAAAACAAACACAAAGAACATTCCAAGCAATGAAAATACCGGCAACAGCAATTCCGGCCAAGACATATTTTTTGGTAAAAACCCAAAAAACAAAAAAGACTATATTAATGATTGCCAAGAGCGGTGTCAGTAAACCCAGCACCCCCATAATTTGGTACTCACTTGGACTAAGAGAAGGTATATAACGAATCAGTACGAATAGCACCAACAGGATAAACTGCGGGATCATTAGTATTCGTAGTAAAAATTTACGCATTATATTTTATTATGAAATTCTAAAAACTGAATTTCTTCTTGAGTTAAACTCTCCTTCCCCAACGTATTCAATTTAGACAGCACCTCTTTAATTCTTTCGTTCAGCGAGTCCGCGACAAACTTTTTAGGTACTTTCTTTTTTACAAAATTATCATTGCTAGAAAAAAAAGCTCTAGATTGTCTAAGCAAGATACAACATTTATCAAAAAAGGAACTGAGCACATTTTGAGATAAAAAACCCAAAAGACCACCTCCTATCAAAAGCACAAGTGCTGCCGTATCCTCTAAATGAATGAAAACCGTCAAAGCCAAAAAAGCAATGCCGAAAAAGTAAATGGGCACTCCCTTATTAAATATTGAGTAAAAAACTGACTTTGAATGTGATGTAATGGCCGCCGCTGCCACCGCTGCGACTCCACCTAAGGTTGTCATGTATAAACCTGTTCTTTGCCAGATAAATTGATTAATTATAAGCAATAGAATCCCACCAAAAATGAAGCCGAACCAAAATATGGGAAACACGCGGTTCGTACCTCTTTGATCTTCAATTAGGCTTCCAAAAATCCAAAGCCATATCATATTACCAAATAAAGCCCAAAAGCTAGTGTCAATAAAACCAAAGGTAAAAAGGCTCCAAAACTGTGTCGAAAAGTCAGACAACGAAAGCGGCAAAAGCAATGGGTTTTTAATGTAGGTAAAAAAGAAATCGGTTCCACTTTCTGAAAGCTTAAAAATTACTTTTACGAACCCTAAAAAAACATAAAAACTACCACATAGAATAGCCACCCGTATTATATCACTACGGTAGGCATTTTTAAATACTGATCTTGATTGAAACCCACTCATAATTGTTGCCCTGTATTATACCGAATTCTCCATATCATAAATACAACCCAACCTGCTAGCATGCCACCCAAATGCGCAAAATGAGCAATATTATCCCCTTCAAACTTGCTAAAACCAGCAAATAATCCAATCAAAGCCAAACCGATCATTACGTATTTGGCCTTTACCGGAATGGCAAAATATAAATAAAGCATGGCATTAGGAAATAAATAGCCAAAGGCAAACATCAGACCAAAAACAGCTCCTGATGCTCCGATTGTCGGATAGTTGGGCAACAGGCCACCCAAGTGATGAAACTCAATATACTGAACTAATTGATGACAGACCGCAGCACCTAACCCACAAAGAATATAATATTGTAAAAAACGCTTGGATCCCAAACTTCGCTCAAGCAAACTTCCAAACATCCATAAATTAAACATATTAAATAAAATGTGCGAGAAGCCTTCGGCATGCATAAACATGTGTGTAGCCACTTGCCAGATTTCAAAGTGAGGAGATTCTACATAGAACATCCCTAACACCAGTATAGGATTGAAAGGCATATAATTACGCATGAGAACAAAAGCCAAATAAAAGAGCCCATTGATAATTAATAGATTCTTGACTACGGGCGGTATAATCTGCTGAGCAGATGGTCTGATTTCCATTCTTCACAAAGGTAGTTCCTAAAATGACCTTAGCCTTTGACAGACTAAATAAACGTATTAAAAATTATGCTAAAAAAATCAAATCAAAAACTTGTATCTTTACCCTATGAAATATTTAGCTATTCTGTTATTAGCCATGCTCAGCATTACAAGTTTTACCTCTTGCAATAAAGATAAAGTAAGCAAGGTGCCCTCGCCGGATGGATACTATGAAGATGAATGGGATACTCCTTTAGCGGTGGCACAGGACTATGACAGAAATATTTTTGTACAATTTTATGCTGACTGGTGTACACATTGCGCGACTTTTAAAAAAGATGTACTAAATGACACCGAAGTAGAATCTTACATGAAAGATACCTTTGTACCCGTTCTCATGGATGAAGAAAAAAGCGTGGGTAGCGATTTGCTTGCCCAACATGGCTTATCAGGTCATCCCCTATCAGTTATTTTTGATAAAGACGGAAATAAAATTGTATCTCACAAAGGAAAAATGACCAAAACTGAATTTCTCGAATGGATTAAACCTTACGAATAAATAAAAAATTACTTTCTAAGCTATAACAAAATTTTTTGGGTATGGTAGTACACCAACTACTATATTTGCCGCGCTATATGAAATGGACGTACGTTATATTATTAGTAGTTATATTAGGCTCTACTGCCTGTAATGAGCTTGAAAAAATACAAAAGTCAAGCAATACAGAATATAAGCTACAAAAAGCGAACGAATTTTATGATAAAACTCAGTATGGCAAGGCCATTGTTCTTTACGAAGAACTACTAACCATATTTAAAGGTACAAGACGTTTCGAAGATATTTACTACAAATATTCCATGAGCTATTACAAGCAAGGCAATTATCTAGCGGCTAGTTATCATTTTAAAAATTTTTCGGACTTATTTCCAAGTTCTAAGCGATCTGAGGAAACTCGTTTTTTGCATAGTGAAAGTCTTTTTAAGGACACAAAAGACTATACCTTAGATCAGGCCACAACGAAAACAACCATTGCGGAACTTCAGAACTTTATTAATACACATCCGGAATCTAATCGGGTAAGCAGCGCTAATACCATGATTGATGAAGCACGCAGTAAGCTAGAGGAAAAAGATAAATATGCGGCAGAATTATATTTTAAAGTTTCCCGTTATCGTGCTGCAGCTATTTATTTTGAACAAATCATGAATAAATACCCGGACTCTAAATACGTAGACTATTATCAATACCGTGTTTTACAGTCTCGATTTAACTATGCAAAGCAAAGTATTGACTCAAAACGAAAAGAACGATATAAGCAAGTTTTAGAAGATTACGCGTATTTTAAAAATACGAATCCAAATAATAAGTATCAAAAGGATATTGAATCGATAAAAAAGTTATCTTCGCAGGCCCTCACTAAAATTAAATAGGTATGATGCAACAAGGCAAAAAGCTTCTGATTAACACAACGAACCCTTCCATTGAGGCAAGAAATGTGGATACAATTAAAACCCCAACTGGTAATTTGTATGAGTCTTTGGTAATAATTAGTAAGCGTGCAAATCAAATTAATACTAAAATCAAAGACGAATTGATTAAAAAATTAGAGGAATTTGGTAGTCACACTGATAATTTGGAGGAAATTTCGGAGAACAAAGAGCAAATTGAGATCTCTCGATTTTACGAAAGAATGGCCAACCCTGCGATTCAAGCAACTAATGAATTCATAGACGATAAAATCTATTACAAAAAGCCCGATTTAGACGTTTAGTCTCTGATTTTCACTCTTAATTGGAAATCAGTATTCTCTATAATAATGACGATACCTCAAATGCCTCTTGCTGCCTTTTTAGGCATTCATGAAACAAATTTTTCTGACTATTTGCTTGAATTACCATTCGATAGCAAATTACTAAATCATATTGAAACCATCCATGCATCAGTGATTTACAGCTTAGCTGAAATCAGCAGTGGTGTGTTTTTATATAAAAATTTCCAACAAGAAGCTGAGACTACGGTTCCGTTGGTAAGAAAGTCCGTGATCAAATACACCGCCATTCCTAAAAATGACAGCCTTTACACTAAAGCCTTTCTAGTAAATCAGGAGATCAGCGACATCAAGCAACAATTAGAGAATATTGGTAAAGTCGCCATTGAAATATTGGTTATTGTCTACGATGTTACTGAAAAAGTGATAGGCCGTTGCAATGTTAATTGGTTTGTAGCCAAAGAATTTGAAAGCCTAAAAGTTTCCCAAACTGCCTCTCTCAGCTAGAAATAAAGTATTTTTACCCTGTGAAAGGGAAAAAAATTCTTATTGGCGTAACGGGTAGTATAGCAGCTTATAAAATCCCTTTACTCGTAAGATTACTTATAAAAGCAGGTGCTGAAATCAAAGTCGTCATGACGCCAAGCGCAGCTGATTTTGTTTCGCCCTTAGTACTCAGTACTTTATCAAAAAATAAAGTTAGCCTTTCTTTAAGTACAGACCATTCATGGGAAAATCATGTAATGATGGGTCGTTGGGCGGATATTATGCTAGTAGCACCTGCCACGGCCAATACCATGGCAAAAATGGCTCAAGGTCTTTGTGATAATTTATTGCTGGCAGCCTACCTATCGGCCACTTGTCCTGTGCACATCGCCCCTGCTATGGATGAAGATATGTATCACCACCCAAGCTTTGTTGCGAATAGTGAAAAACTAAGAGCTTACGGAAATACAATCCTAGCATCAAATCATGGCGAGCTAGCGAGTGGATTGATTGGAATGGGCAGAATGGCTGAGGTAGCCGAGATATTTGACCATTTACAAAATTACTTTTCAGAAAAAGGAAGATTGAAAGGTAAAAAAGCCTTGGTTACAGCCGGCCCTACCTACGAAAACTTAGATCCTGTAAGATTTATTGGAAATTACTCCAGTGGCAAAATGGGCTTAGCCGTAGCGGAAGCCTTAGCCTATGAGGGAGCAACTGTTACTTTGGTAATGGGCCCGAGTGTTTTAAAAGCAAACCATTCCTTAATACAGCAAATTGATGTTCAATCGGCGCAGGATATGTTTGATGCTTGTCAGAATCATTTTAGCGACATGGATATTGCTGTAATGAGCGCAGCCGTGGCAGACTATCGCCCAAAAAACAAAGCCAAAGAAAAAATTAAGAAAAAAAGTGACGAATTGAGTTTGGAACTGGAAAAAACGACTGACATTTTAAAAACACTGGGGAAAAGCAAAAAGCTAAATCAAATCGTTGTAGGTTTTGCCCTAGAAAGTAAAGACGAAGAAACCTACGCCAAGAAAAAACTAAAAGATAAAAATGCCGATCTAATCGTACTGAACTCTACTAAAGACAAGGGGGCAGGGTTCATGAAAGACACGAACAAAGTGACCATTTTCAACAAAAACGGTACGAAAAATAGCTACGAGCTTAAATCTAAGACAGAAGTAGCCAAAGATATAGTAGAGCAGATTATCAAAGTTAAAAACGAAAATAATGAAGCATAAACTAATTTTATTTCTACTCCTATTATCCGGTACTTTCTGCCAAGCGCAAGAAATTAATTGCAAAGCCATCGTAAACGCTAATCAAATTCAAGGAGTTGACAAGAAAGTATTTAAAACCTTAGAACAAGCCATCGAAAAATTTATTAATTCTCGAAAATGGACTGACGATACCTACGAACCGAACGAGAAAATTGACATTGTATTTTCACTAGTACTCAGTAAACAAATAGAAGGAGTAGAAGGCGGCTATTCTGGGAATATATCCATTCAAGCAACACGGCCCGTTTATAATTCAAATTACGCCTCTTCTACCGTGAATTATATGGATAAAAACTTTACGATAAAATATATCCAGTTCCAACCCTTAGATTTTAACGATAATCGCGTCACGGGTTCAGATGCCTTGGCCTCAAATTTAACTGCGGTTTTGGCTTACTACACATATCTTGTTATTGGTTTAGATTATGATAGTTTTTCGCCTAAAGCAGGCACTCCTTACTTTAATAAAGCCCTAAATGTGGTAAGCAACTCTCCTGAAAATCGATATATTTCTGGTTGGAGTGCCCGTGACACCAAGCGCCGCAATCGATATTGGTTAATCGATCAAATTTTAAATAATCGTTTTGCAAAATTTCGCTTAGCTTGGTACCAGTACCATCGAAAAGGAATGGATATGATGATAAGCAAACCTAAAATGGCAAGAAAGAATATCAACGATATTTTTCCCGATATTAAAAAGATCAATCGCGAAAATCCTACCTCTGTGCTTCTGCAATTCTTTTATACTGCTAAAAGTGAAGAAATTATTGACTTTATAAAAAATTCAAGTAGGCCAGAGAAAGAGATTATTATTCCAATTTGTGCCAGTATTGATGTTAGAAATGCTCAGCGGTATTTTAAAATCATGAAACAATGAGGGCCTCTTTGATATCCTTAGCTATCATCCTTTTTTTAGTAAGCTGTCAAAACAAGGAAGCTCCTTTACCAGCAACCCAAATGGTAAACATTTTAAGCGACATGCATATGGCAGAAACGTTTTCAAGAATTGCCTCGGTGAACACCGGCATTTATGATGTAAAAGACAAGGACACCTTGCAAAAACTGTACTCTTCCATTTATCAATACTATAAATTGGATACTGCTCAATTTTCAGAAGCCTTACAATGGTACCAACAGCACCCAAAAGAATTTGACAAAGTATATGTACAGGTTCTAGAAGAGCTTAGCATACGAAAAGAAATCTTTCAAGATAACATAGTGGAATACTCAGATTCTACTCTTAGTATTAATATCGACACATTATAAGATTATCGACTCTCTAAGCCCTTAATCTCCTCATTTTTTTGTAAATTCGCACACGTTTGAACTAACACCTTCTAGCAATAACTATGAACAATCTAAAACAAAAATTTGAGAAAAACGCGAGTGAATTAGGCGCGGAAATTAAAGCGATGCTTAAAGAGCACGGAGATAAAAAAATTCAGGAAACAAGCCTGAAACAAATTTACGGTGGAATGCGTGGTATGATTGGCCTCGTGTGCGAAACATCCTTGCTAGATGCTGAAGATGGAATCCACTTTAAGGGATACTCCATTCCTCAATTAGTTGAAAAATTACCAAAAGCCGAAGGTGGGTCTCAACCCCTTCCAGAAGGGCTGTTTTACCTTATGTTGATTGGTGAACTGCCTGCTGATGCAGACGCAGAACAAATATCAGCAGCTTGGGGTCGACGCTCTCACGTACCAAACCATGTGTTTGAAGCGATTAATAAATTGCCATTGCATACTCACCCAATGACTATGTTGAGCATTGGTATCATGGCTATGCAGACAGAAAGTGTTTTTGCAAAAGCATACAAAGAAGGAATTTCAAAATCAGAATATTGGTCCTATACGTTTGAAGATTGTTTGAATCTTACAGCAAGGCTTCCTAGAATAGCTGCATATATCTATAGAAGAAAATATAAAAACGACGAGCACATCCACCCTGATGGCATGTTAGATTGGGCAGCCAACTTTGCTCATATGCTTGGTTATGATGATCCCGAGTTTCATGAACTTATGCGCTTGTACTTATGCATCCACGCCGATCATGAAGGTGGAAATATTAGCGCGCATACATCACACGTGGTAAGCTCTGCTTTGAGTGACCCTTATTTGGCATTTGCGGCAGGTATGAATGGTTTGGCCGGTCCTTTGCATGGTTTAGCCAATCAAGAAGTTATCCGTTGGATCAAAGAAATGATTAGCGAGCTAAATACTACGGAACCTTCCAAAGAGCAAATCGCTAAATACGTTCAAGAAACCTTAGACTCTGGAAAAGTAATTCCTGGTTATGGTCACGCTGTACTGCGTAAAACAGACCCTCGATTTACTGCCCAAATGGAATTTGCCAAAAAATACTGCGCTGACGATTCTACGATTCAAACTGTGTGGAATATTTACGACGTAGTGCCTGATATTTTAGGAAAGTTAGGAAAAGTAAAAAACCCATGGCCAAACGTAGATTCTCACTCTGGAGCTTTGCTTCAGCACTATGGCTTAGTAGAAGAAGAGTTCTATACTGTTCTTTTCGGAGTTTCTCGTGCCTTAGGAATCTTAGCCGGTATGTGCTGGGATCGTGCCTTAGGTATGCCATTAGAAAGACCAAAATCTGTTTCTACCCGCATGGTAAAGCAATGGCTTAATGGAGATATAGATTCTCTATAGAATTAAAAATTTTTAAGATAAAGAGCGGCTTTTTCAAGTCGCTCTTTTTTTGTACCGCCTATTATTTTAAACGGTACAGATTGCTCTTGCAAATGAGCTAAATAGATTTTATACAATCGTATTCTGTCACTTTCATTCGGATGCTCACGGAGTGGGTCATTTTCCCAAGGCACATCCATATCACATAGTAAATAGGCCGTAGGATTAAACATCGCCAATTTATTTAGAATAAAAGACGAGCATCGATTAAACTTTTCTTCGCTCCATATTTTTAAAACTAATAAAGCTGTGTCTACCACTACATATTTACTCGTTGCATTTTCAATGGCCGAGAGTTGCAGTTTGGCTATGTCCTCTAAGTCAGAATATTCGTAAACTCCATTTCTATTTTCTAGATATTGACGGGCGTATTCAGGGATAAAAGCCAACTCTAGGTGATCAGCCAATGATTTAGCCAAGCTTGACTTACCCGTACTCTCCACACCCGTCACTACAATTATCTTTTGTTTCGGTTTTAAATCCATTTTACTTATCAGTTCTTCTTAAATTTGAAAAGGACTCATGCGAAGATACTACCTAGGCGTACTTTTTATATTCATCTGCACAGCCCTCCTTTTTACCTGCCAAGAAAAAAAGGAATCTTCCCCCTTTCGAAATATTGAAAACCCAGACGCCGAATATGTAGGCATGAGTGAATGCAGAACTTGCCACGAACCCATTTATAAAACCTATATTGAAACGGGTATGGGTCAATCGTGGGGACGAGCTACCAAAGAAAAAAGTGCTGCTGATTTTAGTGGAGCTCACCCGCCCATTTATGATAAGAAACTTGACCTATACTACAAAGCATTTTGGCGCGGTGAGGATATGTATATCAAAGAATATCGCTTATCGGCAAAAGATACTACGCACTATCGTGAAGAAAAAGTAAGCTATGTGGTGGGCAGCGGACAACATACCAACTCGCACATTGTAGATTTTAATGGTTATTTACATCAGGCTCCCATCACCTTTTACACGCAAAAAGGACAATGGTATTTAGCACCTGGCTACGAAGACGGCAATAATATCCGCTTCGATAGAAAAATTCAAACTGAGTGCATTACCTGCCACAATGGCTACCCTGAGCATGTGGCAGGGAGTCTTAATAAATATGCAGAGGTAAAGACCGGAATTGATTGCGAAAGATGTCACGGTCCCGGAAGCCTTCACGTTGCAGAAAAAAAATTAGGACAGCTGGTAGATACTTCAAAAGGAGCTGACTATTCCATCGTTAATCCGAAACGGCTAACAACCGAGCAGAAAAACAATCTTTGTCAGCGTTGTCATTTGCAAGGCATCGCTGTGTTGGAAGACGATAAAAACTTTTTTGATTATATGCCTTCGCAAAAACTGAAGGATGTGATGAGCGTGTTCATGCCCACCTTTAGCGGCAGCCAAAAACATATGATCATGGCTAGCCATGTGGAGCGGATGAAAATGAGTAGTTGCTTTGTAACCAGTGGTAAAATGAGTTGTGTGACTTGCCACAATCCACATTTGAGTGTAAAAGTAACCCCTCAAGAAACCTTTAATGCTGCTTGCATAAACTGTCATTCAAAATCTGAAACTACTCAATGTACCGAAACAGCAGCTATCCGGCAAACAAAAAATAATGATTGTAGTGGTTGCCACATGGCAAAAAATAATAGCATAGACATTCCGCACGTCGCAGTAACCGACCACTTTATACGTCGTACTCCTACCATAGAAAACGAGGAGGCCATTCGAAATTTCATCGGATTAAAATCTTATAACAATGAAAATCCAACTGCTCGGACAAAGGCTAGAGCCTTTTTAGAATTTTATGAGCGTTACCAACCCAATCCACTTTTGTTAGACAGCGCCCTTGTTTATTTAGCCAAAGCTGATAAACGTAAAATAGATGACGACAGGATCCGCGCTTATTTTTTAAAGAAGGATTATCAAGCAGTGATGAATCAAAGTGAGGGACTTTCACCGAAAAAAATCAAATCAGCCTGGACGGCTTATCGGATGGGCGAAAGTTTTTCAATGCTTAAAACTTTTGACCAAGCTGTTGCTTTTCACAAGCGAGCGATTGAGTTGATGCCCCTTGGCCTTGATTTTAGGATGAAGCTCGCTAGTGCCTTAGTCGCTATAAAAAATTATGGTGAAGCTAAAAAAATGCTTCAATTTATTCTGAAAGAAAATAGTAAATATGCCGAAGCGCATAAAGTCTTAGGATTTTTAGCGCTACAAGAAAACAAGAATACTTTATCAGTGAACTATACCAAACGCGCCATCACACTGAACCCAAATGATGAACAAGCATATATAAATTTGGCAGTGGCTAATTATAAAATGCAGAACTTCTCGGCAGTTAAAAAAGTTCTCTTAGAAGCCAAAAATATTTTTCCTCAAAACAAGCAGATTGAGGCTATGCTTCAAGATCTCAGATAAGATTAATAACGGTGGTGTAATCACAAGTTTTAAAAATCATAATGAAATTTAACCATCTTAATAAGTAACTAAAGAAAGAAAAATCTAATTCAACACTAGCTCACAAATTCGTGCTTATTTTTTCTGTACCATAAATACCCAAGGGTCAGGAGAATGGCCAGAGGCGTAAATGCCAAAAAAATAATTCCATTATTCAACCCCTCCGCTGCTTCGTCTCCAAGACCAGCTGCCGTTTTTGTACACATGGCACATTGGGCAAAAGTGTTTATTTGAAAGAGAATGGCTACTAATGTAAAAAGATACTTTTTCACAAGCACAAAAATAGGTAGAAATTAGTTCACTCTCTTCGTTTCGCAATATCTATTTTCATATTTTCAATTAAAACGCTAAACATTCTAAAACCAACAAATTAGCGTCCACTCAAATTAGTTCGAGCGCTCTTTTTCCGTTAATTTTGATAGCCATTTTTAAGCCTATGTCATTACCACATATTACCAAGTATATCTATAAGACCGGAAGCGAAGAAGCCATCATTCGTGGCAAGAAAATTTTTCTAACTGAGGGGGTTCGCCTCATTCATAATGACGATGTCGTAAAGAAATTAACGTTTCGCGTGCGCAACGATATTTATAAAAATTACTTTAATGTGAGCATCAGTAATTACACTGATGAGGAACGAATGGAAGTCGAATGCAAGTGCCCGTACAATATGGGCGATGTTTGTAGGCATGAAGCGGCAGCGCTTTATTTTTTGAATGAATTAATCATAACAAATTCACTGGACAACAAGGACAACTCCTTCGACCAAAAAAATACCGTAATTAAAATGCGGAATTTAGAATTAAAATTATTTCGCCTATACACCTCTGACGAAATATTTACAGAAGCAGGTAATATTGCGAAACTCAATAAGGCTAAAATATTTACAGCTGCTAATGAATTTGTTGAAGCTGACTTGCCTTACAAAGGTCAAACCTTTGAACTTAAATTAAAGCGTAATGATAATGGTACCATTAATACGTCCTGTACCTGCGAAGAAAAACACTATCCTTTGTGCGTGCATAAGACGGCACTGTTTTTACAGTTGCTCAATAATTACGGCACCAATTATTTCGACACCATTCGAAATTGGGACAAGCAAAAAAACCTTTTATTAGGTTTGTACGGCTACTCCTTAGAGGATGATCTCAGTGAAAAATTTGAGTTTTACTACAAAGAAGGAAAACCGTTTTTAAAAGTTCTTGACAAGACCATTAAAAAAGTAAATCAAACGGAACGTGTCGTGCCGGACCACTTAAAAAAAGCAGAAGAAAAAGTTGTTTCGCCTTCAGATTTCACTAAGTCGGTTGGAGTGGTTATTGATTTAAACCTTGACCATTTTCCTAATTTCAAATTCCATGCCATTGAAGGTAAAAAAGTAATTGCCGACAATACGTTTGCTTCAAAAATTAGCGTATTAGATACTAGTAAGTATATCAATCTAAACCCATACGCACCCGACGACCGAGCGGTGGTGAACGCAACCAAAAAATTGCAGGAGGTGGAGATTAATAAATACATTAGCAAAAATTCACCCTTTGGTGACCTATGGGAAAGTTTAACCTCGGACGAGGATTGGACCGAGGAGAATAAGAAATTATTTTATGAATACGCCTTACCACGCATGCACAAATTATTTGGTTTAATCGGCGACCAAGTTCCTTTGTTTATTTTGCCTAAAGGGAAAGCGATGAAAGTAGCCAACCTTTCTAAAATAAATATTTCATTCGCAGATATTGAAATGAAGTATATTTTAAAGGGCAAGGTACCCAAAACAAAATTATCGATCCATTACGGAATCGGTCGAAATCATTTTAAGCAGGAAGAGAACTTGTATCCTGGATTTTCTTTTTTCCTAACGGAAGATTTAATCTTCTTACCTAAGAAAGGTTTAGATGCGAACTGCAGCGACCGTTTGTACAACAACTTCCCAGCTAAAAAAGAAGAATGGGATGCCTATATGGAAAATGTAGTACTGCCCTATAGCCGAACTAAAAATATTGAACTTGATAAGAGCTTGGTAAGAACCGCGGCAGTCGTAGCTCCTAAGCAAGGTCTCTTATTGAACGAACGCGGTAATATGTTTATCCTCAAACCTGTATTTCTGTACGGACAAAGCGAGCTCGATTATAGTGACGAAAAACAGTTCCCAAGTATTGAAGGCGGTCAAATTGTAATGATTCAACGTGATAAAGAAGCAGAGAAATCTTTCATGGATCAAATTGAAGCGCTGCATCAAAAGATGAAGAAAAACTCACACGGTAATGCGTTTTTACTAGAATCAAAATATGCGCTAAGTGAAAACTGGATGTATATGTTTTTCCAAAAAATGAAGCAAAGTAAAATTCAGCTTTTTGGATATGACAATTTAAAACAATTCAAGTTTAAGAAGATTAAACCCAAAACCCATTTGAGCGTCACTTCAAATATTGATTGGTTTGACACAGAAGTAGAACTAGATTTTGCTGGTGAACAGGCAGATCTAAAAGAAATTCAAAAGTCGATTCGAACAAAGCAAAATTTCGTAAAACTAAAAGATGGCTCGTTGGGGCTGCTTCCTGATGAATGGTTGAAAAAGTATTCGCTTCTTTTTAAAATGGCAGATATTAAAGAAAATAAATTAAAAGTTAGCAAGGTTAATTTTCATATCATTGATGAACTATATGACAATATTGATCAGGAAGATGTAAAGCTTGAGCTAGACGAGAAAAAGAAAATGTTACTCCGAACCGATGTGCCAAAGGAAGGAGAAATCATTGTGCCGCAAGAAGTGAAGGCCGACCTGCGCCCTTATCAAAAATCAGGGTTCCGTTGGCTAAACTATCTTCAAGATGTAAATTGGGGCGGATTACTTGCGGATGATATGGGGCTGGGTAAAACCATTCAATCATTGACCATTCTACAAGATTTTAAAAACAAAAACAACGTCTTAAAAGCTATCATTGTTTGCCCGACTACTTTACTTTACAACTGGAAAGAGGAGATTGAAAAATTCACTCCCACACTAACGTACTACATCCATCATGGTTCAAGCCGAACTTCAAAATTTGAAGTCATTGATGCACATGATATTATTATTACCACTTACGGAACTTTGAGAAGTGACATTGCCTTTTTGAATAAAAATGAATTTGACTATACTATATTGGACGAAAGCCAAGCGATAAAAAATCCAACCTCAAAGACTGCCAAAGCTGCAATGATTTTGCAAGGTAAAAATAGAATTGCTTTGAGTGGAACTCCTATGCAGAATAACACATTTGATATTTATAGTCAAATGCATTTCTTAAATCCGGGCATGCTAGGAAGTAAAGAATTTTTTAAAGAGCAATTTGCCGTACCAATTGATAAATACCAAGAAGCAGAAGCTAAATCACATTTGAAAAAACTAATCTTCCCGTTCTTGCTCCGCCGAACCAAAGAGCAAGTAGCAAAAGACCTTCCGAAGAAAACGGAAATCACACTCACTTGTGAAATGGGCAAGGAACAAAAGAAAATTTACGAACAATACAGAAATTTATACCGCTCAAAAATATTGGGTGAGCTAGATACAAAGGGTTTAAACAAATCGCAGTTTTCTATACTACAAGGACTAATGCGTTTGCGTCAAATCTGTGATAGTCCATCCATTATTAAAGGAGCAGAAACTACCGAAGCACATAGCATCAAACTGGATGAATTGAGTTCTCAGTTGCATTCAGTAGTCGGTGAACATAAGGTATTGGTTTTCTCTCAATTTTTAGGTATGCTTTCCTTGATAAGAGAAAAGCTGACTGCCGAAGGAATCAAGTTTGAATATTTTGATGGTAGTTCAACCACAACTCAACGACAGGCGGCAATTAAAAACTTCCAAGAAGATGAATCGACTCGGGTATTTCTAATTTCGTTAAAAGCTGGTGGTATGGGTCTGAATTTAACCGCTGCAGACTACGTTTATCTAATGGATCCGTGGTGGAATCCTGCTGTTGAACAACAAGCAATTGATAGAACGCATCGTATTGGTCAGACACAAAACATTTTTGCTTACCGCTTCATTTGTAAGGATACTGTGGAGGAAAAAATTATGAAATTAAAAGCCAAAAAACAAGCTCTAGTAAAAGATATTGTGAGTGATGATGGCAAGTTTGTAAAGAACCTCAGCAAAGAGGACATTGAATATTTATTTACATAATAAACTGTATCATTCTCATTAACGACAAACTATGAAAAACATTTTAGTAACTGGTGGCACTGGGCTTATAGGCAGCAAACTAATTTCAGTTCTTCAGCAAAAAGGATATTCCATTTCAATCCTAAGTCGAAGTGAAAGAAATATTCCTAATGTAAAAACCTACGTTTGGGATATTGATAAAAAAGTACTACCCCAAGAAGCAATTGATCAAGCTGATTGTATCGTTCACCTGGCAGGCGCCAATGTAGGTTCTCAAAAATGGACTGAACAACGCAAACAAGATATTATCGATAGTCGTGTAAAATCAGGCGAATTGCTTTTAGAAAAAATTAAAGAATCTAGTTGTCAGCCTGCTGCCTTTATATCTGCTTCCGCAGTGGGTTATTACGGTTTACTAACGAGTGATAAAATATTTAACGAGAGCCACCCTCCCGCCAATGATTTTTTTGGCAAAGTTGGAGAAGCTTGGGAGCAAGTATTAGATAAAACAGCCGCCCTAAACATTCGCTCGCTTGCCTTACGTTTGGGTGTAGTATTAGCTCAGGAAGAAGGTGCATTACCAAAAATGTCAATGCCGTTAAAGTTTGGCATAGGCACACCCATCGGTAACGGAAAGCAATGGGTTCCATGGATTCATATTGACGATGCTGTAGCAATGTTTGTCAAAGCGATTGAAGATAAAGAAATGAATGGCGCTTTCAACGCTGCCTCTCCTGCTCACTGTAATAATGCCGAACTAATGAAGACACTTTGTAAGGTGCGCAACAGATTATACATTCCCATTGGTGCGCCCGCTATTATGCTCAAGCTTGTACTTGGCAAAATGGCAAATATCGTTTTGAAAGGAAGCCGGGTTTCTTCAGAAAAAATTGTGAAAACAGGTTATAAGTTCAAATATGAATCCTTAGAAAAAGCTTTACAAAGTTTGAGCTAGAGAAGGCTTTTCAAAAAACTACCGAAGTTGCTTGAGCCTAGAATTATTTTAATTTACTAAACTGATTTAAACAGTTGCACTTGTAAACGATGGGGAGCTTTTTAAAACATTAATAATTGATAAGCTGCTGCACTTTTTCATCCAAATATTTCTTGGCCAAAAAATTATCTTCTAACTCCTTAGCAAACGGAATGGGTGTTTCTAAACTACCGCAACGCATAACCGGTGCATCTAGTTGCTCAAAGCAATGCTCCATAATCCAAGCAGAAATCTCTCCACCAAGCCCCCCGAATAAATTATCTTCATGAAGTATTAAAACTTTATTTGTATCACCCACTACCTTTTGGATTGCGTCATAATCCAGCGGGGACAAAGTACGCAAATCTAAAATTGAAAATGACAGTTCAGGATGCGAATTAGAATACTCTGTTGCCCAATGAACCCCTGCTCCATAAGTAATGATAGAAAAGTCATCCCCACTTTGTACCTTATTAGCCTTTCCAATTTCTATTGAGTAGTTTCCAATCGGCACCTCGTCTTCTATACTTCTATACAAAGCTTTATGTTCAAAAAACATAACTGGATTTGGGTCCTCAATACTGGCAATCAGAAGCCCCTTGGCATCGGCAGCCGTACTAGGATAGACTACTTTTAAACCTGCCGTATGAGTAAACCACGCCTCGGTACTCTGCGAATGAAACGGTCCGGCTCCTACACCCGCGCCCGTTGGCATTCTTACAACCACATCGGCTTTTTGCCCCCAGCGGTAATGTATTTTTGCAAAATAATTTATAATCTGCGTCATCCCAACCGATACGAAATCAGCAAATTGCATTTCAACAACGCTCTTAAAATTTTCTAGAGACAAACCCTGCGCTGCCCCTAAAATAGCGCTTTCGCACAGAGGTGTATTTCGTACCCGCTCCTTACCAAACTCTTCAACAAAACCCTCAGTAATTTTAAATACTCCGCCATACTCGGCAACATCTTGCCCCATGATAATTAAATTATCATGCTGTCGCATACTTTCTTGCAGTCCTTCCCGAATCGCTCCTACCATTTTCAAAGGTTTCGTTTCTCGATTCGAAACATCGGATGTAAAAGCAGTATGAGGCGCAAAAACATCAGCCAATTCTTCATTCGTATCGATTGCAATAGAAGGAACATCCAATACCTTTTGTACATCGGCATTTATAGATTCAACAAATTCTGCGTGAATCGTTTCAATCAATTCATCGGTTAGAATTCCTTCCCCTTTGAGCCAATTTTCATAATTACTGATTGGATCTTTTTTTGCCCATTCATCAAATAATTCTTGCGGAACATATTTTGTCCCACTTGCTTCCTCATGTCCGCGCATTCTAAAGGTTTGACACTCTAAGAGAAATGGTTTTTGATTTTTAACGCAGTATGCTCGTGCCTTAGACACTTCGTCTAAAACCGTCAGTACATTATTACCTTCTATCGTTTTTGATTTAATGCCATAGCCTTTTCCTCGATCAGCTAATTTTTTAGCCATGTATTGTTCTTCAATGGGCGTGCTTAATCCATAGCCATTATTTTCTATGATAAAAATCGTAGGAATGTTCCATACGGCCGCCACGTTCAATGCCTCATGAAATTCACCTTGACTGGTGCCACCTTCTCCCGTAAAAGCAAGTGCTACTTTTCTTTCATCTCTTAGCTTAGCGGCTAGGGCTGCACCGTTAGCCACAGATAATTGTGGACCTAAATGCGAAATCATGCCGCATATTTTATGGTCAACACTTCCAAAGTGAAAACTTCTTTCTCTGCCTTTACTGAAACCTTCTTTTTTGCCTTGCCACTGTAAAAATAGTTTTTCAAAAGAAACATTACGGGTAGTAAACACCCCCAAATTTCGATGCATGGTCATCATCCATTCGTCGGGCTGTAGAGCTAAAGTGGCACCAATAGCAATTGCCTCTTGACCAATACCACTAAACCATTTACTCACTCTACCTTGTCGTAACAGCTTGAGCATTTTTTCCTCAATCGTACGCGGGTAAACCAATTTTTTATAAATGGTTAAAAGTTCTTCGGAGCTGCGTTCTCCACCGTGGAATTGCATAGGTACAAATGTAGTTATTAGGAATCAGGAGTTAGGCAATAGGTAAAAGGGTTTTTCTTTTAAAACAATTCTTACTTAATTATTGACAAGCTACACATCAAACTGCTGTAAATGGTGATCCAAATGTTTGTAGAACATAGTGTTCCATTCATTGGCATTCAACGGCCCCATGGCGTGAGACTCTTTACCTTCAAAAACTTGAGTCCCTTCACCTTGAACTTTCCAAATATGGTTGGTTAACTCTTTTTTTTGCTGACTAAAATCTTGCTGCGCCGGTACAATAAAATCAGGTGCTGTACGCCCGTTTTTAGGATAGGGCTTTGTACCTACTACCTGTTTTTTGGCAAACATCTTAATCATGAATCGAGCGAAGGCTCCTGGTTTTTTGAATTTGCTAGGTTCGTAAATCATCTCATAAGGAACATTGCAATGTTTTATCATTTGCGCCACATTCATCTTACCCCATTGCGCTTGCGTTTCAGGAGTAAGTTTGTTTATACGGTTAATTAAATTTTGACTTTCTTCTTTGGTGAAAATATTGGGGAAATCCATAATACAATAATAACGATTGTGCTTTAAAGTAAAGGATGGTAGAAATAAAAAAGCCTCAACTTTTCAGTTGAGGCTCTACTTTATAATAAAATCAATTTACATCATACCTGGCATACCACCCATTTCTGGACCGTGGCTATGCGGAGCTTCTGGCTCGGGTTTGTCAGCAATTACACACTCAGTAGTCAATAACATCCCTGCAATCGAAGCAGCATTTTCAAGTGCTACACGACTTACTTTTGTAGGATCTAACACTCCCGCTTTTTGTAAATCTTGATATTTTTCGCTACGAGCATTAAAGCCGTTCCAGCCTTTGGCATCACGAACTTTTTGTACAATAATACTGCCTTCTAAACCAGCATTAGCCACTATCTGACGTAATGGCTCTTCTAAGGAGCGGCGTACGATTGCTACACCGGTAGTTTCATCTCCATTTTCACCTTCTACTTTATCAAGTGATTTGATAGCGCGGATAAAAGCGGTTCCACCTCCTGGTACAATTCCTTCTTCAACAGCAGCTCTAGTTGCATGTAGAGCATCATCTACTCTATCTTTCTTTTCTTTCATTTCTACTTCAGTAGCTGCACCTACGTACAGAACTGCTACACCGCCACTCAACTTCGCTAAACGCTCTTGTAATTTTTCTTTGTCATAATCACTGGTAGAAGTACCAATTTGCGTTTCAATTTGTTTGATACGCGCTTTGATAGCAGCACCTTTTCCTTTACCACCTACGATGGTTGTATTGTCCTTGTCGATTGTCATACTTTCACAAGTACCCAATGCATCCATATCAGCTGCTTCTAGATTATGACCTGTTTCTTCACTAATTACAGTTCCACCTGTTAAGATTGCGATATCATTAAGCATCTCTTTACGACGATCACCAAATCCGGGTGCTTTCACAGCGGCAATTTTAATCGTACCGCGTAATTTATTTACTACTAAGGTAGCCAATGCTTCTCCTTCTAAATCTTCGGCAATAATTACCAATGCTTTTCCTGTTTGAGCTACTTTTTCTAAAATGTGAAGAATTTCTTTCATTGTAGAAATCTTTTTATCACAAATCAAGATATAAGGGTTCTCTAACTCGGTGTTCATTTTCTCACTATTCGTTACGAAATAAGGAGACAAATATCCGCGATCAAACTGCATCCCTTCTACTACATCAACTGTAGTGTCCGTTCCTTTTGCTTCTTCAACAGTGATAACTCCTGACGTTCCCACTTTTTGCATAGCTTGCGCAATCAAGGTCCCGATTTCGGCATCATTGTTTGCAGAGATCGTTCCTACTTGCTTAATTTTTTCGTTGTCACTTCCTACTTTTTGACTTTGCTTCGCTAAGCTAGCCACCACAGTTTCAACTGCCTTATCTATACCGCGCTTCAAATCCATTGGATTCGCACCCGCTGCAACGTTTCTCAAGCCTTCTTTAATAATAGATTGAGCTAGAACAGTTGCTGTAGTTGTTCCATCTCCTGCAACATCTGCTGTTTTAGAAGCTACTTCTTTTGCCATTTGCGCACCCATATTTTCAAATGCATCTTCAAGCTCTATTTCTTTGGCTACCGTTACACCATCTTTAGTGATTTGAGGTGCTCCAAATTTCTTTTCAATTACTACATTACGACCTTTAGGTCCTAAAGTAACTTTTACAGCGTCTGCTAGTTTATCTACCCCCGCCTTCATTTTATTACGAGCGTCTAGGTTAAATTTTATTTGTTTTGACATGTTATATTATGTTTATTCGTTTAGTGTTTATATGTTTATTCGTTTCTCGATTTCACTCGAAAGGACAAGCCTGAATTGACAATGAATCTGTGCCCTGATTCTTAATGGCTATCCTTATTTTTTATACGATTGCCAATATATCGCTCTCGCGCATGATTAAATAATCCGTTCCGTCTACATTGAGTTCAGTTCCTGCATATTTTCCGTACAAAACTGTGTTTCCTGTTTTCACCGTCATCGGCTCTTCAGGTTTTCCGTTTCCTACCGCAATTACTTTCCCACGTTGTGGTTTTTCTGTTGCCGTATCAGGAATAATAATTCCTCCTGCTGATGTAGTTTCAGCCTCAGCCGCTTGCACTAGTACTCTGTCGTGTAGCGGAGTTATGTTTACTTTTTTTGCCATAATCGTTGTTCGTTTTTTATAAAAAATTTTTATGAATTTCTATATCCTATCAATCATCACAGAATATGCCAATAAAAATTGTTTCCGTCATTATTGCAGTGTTGATTAAGAATCGCGCAAAAGTAGGACAATATTGCACGCCACCATTAAAAATCATTGTAAATTGGCAGTTTCGCTCGTGTATTTGAACTTGTAAGCTAAAATTGCCTCAGAAAATCAAAAATGTTAAAAAATGCTGAGAAACGAACTATTGACATTCAAAAGCCTAAAAACCATTACCTTTGTGCAAAATCATAAATAATATTAAGATGAAAAAATTTATCCTTCTAGTTCTTACAGTAATGCTTTCAGCGGGTGTTGTAATGGCAGACAAAAAATGTTGTAAAAACAAAGCAAAATGTACTAAAACAGCTTGTGCAAAGAAAGCTTGTAGTAAAACAGCTTCTAAAAAAGCTTGTTGTAGTAAGACAGCAGCTAAAACTTGTAACAAAACAGCAGCTAAAACTTGTAACAAAACAGCAGCTAAAACTTGCAACAAAACAGCTTCTAAAAAAGCTTGTTGTAGCAAAACTGCGGCAAAAACTTGTAGTAAATCAACTGCAAAAAAAGCATGTTGCAAGAAAAAAGGAATGGCTGAGGTGCGAGCAAAAAAAGTTGAGACAACTGACGCTCACGCTGGTCACAATCACTAGATCCTCAAAATAATTATATCTAAGCCATTCCAAACGGAATGGCTTTTTTTATTGATGAATTAGTTTTGTATTAAATGAAGAAGCTCCTATTTCATCGAATCACTATATTCTGTATAATACTTTGTACCGCGACTTGTAAAAAATATGAGGAAGATCCTGCATTTAGCTTACGTACGAAAAAAGCCAGAGTAAGCAATACATGGAGGTTGACCAAATTGCTTGTTGATGGAACAGACCTAACAAATACTGTTGATAATACATGTTACAATTTTAAAAAAGACGGAGAATTTATCCTTACGGCCGACCAAGATACATTGACCTTAGGTCAATGGTATTTCGAAGATAATAAAAGAAAAATATCCTTTTTTGATAATCAGAGTCCTGCAGACATAACCACAGTATTGATAACCAAATTAAAAACTGATGAAATAGAAATCATTCGGTAATGGTATAATTCTATCCGCAGATTATACTTTACAGCCTAAGTAGCGCTTTTACTATGGCTTATACTTAGCGGCCCGCATGAATTGCTGAGCAGGGAGTTTATTTTTCATAAGAGAAGACAAGCTTTCTTGCGGATGTTCTTTCATATAGTTTCTTACCAATTGCCAACCGAGCCATGAGCCCATATTACCGGGCGCCTCAGAAGGCATTCCGGCCGTATTCGGCCCGTCATTGATATAGGGCATTATATCTTGCCAGGTAGTAGAATATAAAAGTTCTTTTTTCGCAAAGAAGTAATATACCCCTTCTTCATTTTGCTCGCACCATTCAGCTTGTGCAGGCGTATAACCTACAATTAATGCATCCGATTTTTCTCGGCATACTTGCTCTACAAAATATAATTCTTTGCCCTTGTACAACATCATTTCTAAAAGTGATTTTCCTTCATATTCAAAAGGAAACTTAGCTTCAAAAATAGCTTTGGCGACCTCCACCGAGATTCGTTCAGGCACTCGATTCCTTACCTCATATGCTGGTATTTGCACTGAGCTATAAAAGGGAAATTGCTCCCCGAGATACATATCCAGGCCAACACCAACAGCGCTATCAATTGTAATCGCACTCCATAAATTTAGACCTGAAATAAAGTAAAAAACCTTCTCTTGTTTTTCTTCAGGAAAAAAATAAGCAATGTTCTTAAAAGTTGTTTCAAGCTCTTTATCTAATTTTTTAGTGTTTGGAAAACGGATTTGTACTGTATCATATAAATTTCTATAATCGGGTAAACTAAGAAACTGACGTAGAGCCGTATCAAAACGTGGCGTTCCAGCATTACCAAACCCCGCTAATGTGGTCGTATACAAATTCGTAAAATTGGGGTATTTTTTTCCAAGTTGATCAAGGCTGTTAGTTAAATCAGTAGTGTCCAATTGGAAGAATAATTGGTCGTAACGGATAGGCTTCATCTTCAAAGATATCTGACTGGTATCTAGGCTTTCTTTCGTCATAACATCACTACATGACATGATGAGAGTACTGCCTAAATAACAAATAATTAAAGCAAAGAAGACACTTGTTCGGTATGGAGTAGAGTATTTTTGCACAGTCCTTAAAATTAGAAACAAAGAAACAATAAAGGACGACTATAAAATTTAAAATTATGAAAAAATTAATCTTATTAACCGTTGTAAGCTGTGTCATGGCCTCTACATCATTTGCGCAAGACAGTAAAGTTGAAGACGTAATCAAGCGCTACCGCTTTGGTCTATTTGTTGGACCTACGTTTAACTCTCTTAAAAACACAGTCGACAAAGTAGAAGACAATCAAGGAAACTATGATCTTTCAAAAGGGTCAGGTCGTACTAGCCTAAGCGTAGGTTTGACTGCAGAGTTGGCCTTAAACGAAAAGTACCATGTTTATTCTGGAATTGGTTTAGATTGGAATGGTGGTGAAATCACTGCAATACACGATGGCACATCAAGCTTGGATCCTGACTATGCAAGTTCTGCTAATATCAATTATAAAGCTCAATTTTTATCGGCACCATTAGGTTTAAAAATGTATGCTGCCGAATTAGGTGATGTGAAAATTTTTGCCAAAACGGGTATTGACATTGGTTTACTATTAAGCCAAAAAGGAGATTATACTTTAACGGGTGCCTCTGTAACAGATTCAGCAGGAACCAATCAAAAAATCGACGACGTTGCACGTGTAGTTCCGATCAACATAGGTTGGCACATTGGTGCGGGTGCTGAGTATTCATTATCTAACGGAAGTGCCGTATATGGTGCTATAATTTATAGAAATGGATTTACTGATTATACAACGCCAAGTTTAAATGAAAAAGGAAATCGTTTTTCTGACGGAAATATCCGTTCTAACACGATTGCAATCCGTATTGGATATTTCTTTTAAAAAAAGGAACAAACTAATTTTAATGACCACTGCCACGCCAAAGCGTGGCAGTGGTTTTTTTATGTTTTATCTTTGCGTCGCATGAAAATATTCCTCGCTCAGCAGAACTATGTAATAGGAGATTTTGAATACAATTTATCCAAAATAAAAAATGCTACCCAAAACGCAATTGACAAAGATGGTGAGCTCATAGTATTTTCTGAACTTTGTATATGTGGTTACCCACCCCGAGATTTTTTAGAATTTACTGATTTCATCAAACGATGCGAACGTACTGTAGAAGATCTATTACCACTTTCTGAAAAAATTGGAATTATTATAGGTACGCCCATTAGAAACCCTCAAGCCGAAGGCAAAGATTTATTTAACTCAGGAATCTTGTTACATGAGGGCAAAGTGCAGGGGTATGCTCATAAAACACTCTTGCCTACTTACGATATTTTTGATGAGTATCGATATTTTGAACCCGCTTTTGAATGGAACTGCATTGAATTCAAAGGAAAAAAGATTGCCCTTACAATTTGCGAAGATATTTGGAACCTTCATACGGGAAATAAGAATATGGCATACAATCCTTTGTACCGCAATACTCCAATGGACGAACTTATAAAACAAGAGCCTGATATCATGATTAATCTCAGCGCTTCCCCTTTTGATTATACCCACGCCGAAGATCGTTTAGCAATGGTAAAAGCTAATGTAAAAAAATATAAGTTGCCAATGCTTTATTGCAATGGGGTTGGGTCACAAACAGAAGTAGTATTTGACGGAGGTAGTTTAGTCTTTGATAAAAACGCAAACCTAATTAGCGAAGGAAATTATTTTCAAGAGGATTTAATAGAAGTCAACTTAAAAGAGGATGGACAATTTGAAGAACCAGTGCAACAATCAGAAAGAGACGTACCGAGCGAAGAACTAACTCCACCTAATTATGACCCAGAATTAAACATTGATAGAATCTATGAAGCCTTGGTCATGGGTATCAAAGATTATTTTGATAAATTAGGTTTTAAAAAAGCAACCCTCGGTGCTAGCGGCGGAGTGGACAGCGCCTTGACGCAAGCTCTAGCTGTAGCGGCTTTAGGTAAAGAAAATGTTCACGCCCTACTGTTACCTTCACAGTTTAGCAGCGATCATAGCATAAGCGATGCTGAACAGCTCTCTATCAATTTAGGAAACCAATATGACACCATTCCGATTGAGCCAATCTATGATGCGTTCATGAAGCAACTTCAACCTCACTTTAAAAATTTACCATTTAACGTAGCAGAAGAAAACATTCAAGCGCGAAGCCGTGGCAACTTACTGATGGCCATGGCAAATAAGTTTGGCTACATTTTATTAAACACCTCAAATAAGAGTGAACTATCTGTCGGTTACGGAACGCTTTACGGAGATATGGCCGGTGGCATATCGGTAATTGGTGACGTGTATAAAATGCAGGCGTACCGCTTGTGTGAATTCATAAATAAAAAAGCAGGCAAAGAACTAATCCCTCAAAATATTATTGATAAAGCCCCTTCAGCAGAATTGCGACCCGATCAAAAAGATAGTGACTCCCTACCCGATTATATGGATTTAGACACTATACTGTATCAGTACATTGAATTAAGAAAAGGCCCCAAAGAAATTATGACTATGGGTTATGACAAAGACTTGGTCAACAGAATCTTAAAAATGGTCAACCGAAATGAGTATAAACGAAATCAGTTCTGTCCTATTATCCGCGTATCATTCAAATCATTTGGCGTAGGAAGACGTTTACCTATTGTGGGAAAATATCTGGGATAGATTAACCCTAAAACGTCACGCCTAGTGTAACAAAAAATAGTCTAGGTTGCGCAGGAATTATTCCGGGTCCTGGATAAGATTGGGCTCTTCTTGAAAAATAGGATTCGTTTAAAACATTGGTACAACTCGCTTCAACAGAAAAATGCTTATTAAATTTATAAGCAGCGCTCACATCCATCACTTGATAAGAGGGTATCAAACCTTCTATAGCAGAAGAAGTATATTCAGCATTACTAGCATCGGAAAAATGTTGTGCTGTATAATTATATTGCAAACCTATTTTCCAATTGTGTTTTTGCACTTTGCTTCCTAAGCGCAAAACGAAAGGTGGTACCATTTCTACTTGATTTCCTTGTATTGATAGGTCTCTGCTATTTATGTAGCGCGCATCTATCAGCGAAAAATTAGCAAAAGCGGTCCAATTAAAATTTTTCCAATTTAATAACTCATTAAAATTGTACGCTACAAAAGTTTCCAATCCTATATTTCTAGAAGCGCTCACATTGGTTCTCAATCTATAATCCAAAAATAAAGGTGCCTGATTCGCTTGTAAAATTTGCCCAATTCTATTATTATAATGAATATAAAAAACTGTGGCTTCTAGCTTAAAGGAGTTTTTTTTCTCTGCTCTAAACGTTAGATCAGCCGTATACCCTCGCTCATCTTTAATAGTACTATCGATTACAAAATTTGGATTTTGAACTCGTAAATCTGAAAAATTTATCGCTCGATAGTTCTGCGACACATTGCCAAAAACTTTTATATTTTCATTCAGTAAGTATCGCACGCCTACACCAGCAATTACAAATTTTCGTTGGCGTGAAATGATTTCATTCGTCTGTACATCGGCTAGCAAGTTGCCAGCAAAATCAAACGAACGCTGACGAAAATAGCCATCTGCTTTAGTATTTATATACTCGAATCTTAAGCCAGGCGTAAAACTCAAGCTTCCGAACCGAAAAATATGCTCGGCAAACAAGGCCACATTTTGATTTGGGTATTTGTATTCAAAATTTTCAGGATAAGTGTCATTCGGAAAATTAAAATTTGCATCACGCCCATTATCCGCGTCGCCTTGTCGAGAGAAGGTATTGCCCTGATAAATACGCACACCAGCCACTACATCATTGTTATTCTTTTTAAGTGTATACTTTTTATGTAGGCGAATTTCACCACCTAGGTTTCTAAACTTCCCGTCTATCAACAAACGGTTTTGACCAAAATCCGTAACATTAATTCTGTCCAAAATGCCTAAGCTTTGCCGCTCGGCTCTAAGCCCAAATGTGCGAATATTTAATTTAAAACTAGAAGAAAATTTATAGGTTCCAGATACGGCTAAGAGATTCCATTTAACCGAAAACCAATTGCGTGTACGAACACTTTGCCTTGGATCTTTATCAAACAAGACATCTGTTAAACCGCCTGCCTGCTGAGACAAATAATCTAAGTGAGTAAACTCTGCATTAATTTTACATTTTCTATAATCGTAGGCGATTCGTCCAAAATAATTATTGGCATTTAGACTACTATTTGCTCGCCAACCGTCTCCTTTTCTTTTTTGATAAAAAGCTAGGTAGCTTATGCCATTTTTTAAGGTTCCACTGAGCTCATTGTAAGAGCTTTTATAATTGAAAGATCCAAACGTCTGTTTGCCTCTATATTGAATTTTATTCTTACTACTTTTTCTGAATTTAAAATTAATAGCTCCACCAAACTGAGTGCCGTACTGCAACGCGGAAGCTCCTCGGGTCACTTCAATTTGTTCCAAGGCCTCGGCAGGCGGCGTATAATAACTTTCGGGATACCCCAAAGCGTCTGCACTAATGTCATAACCATTTTGGCGTGTATTGAAATTACTAGTTCTTGAAGGATTCAATCCTCTACCACCAATATCGAGTTGCAGACCGGCATAGTCGCTTTCCCAAATATTTAGACCCGTAATCGTACCAAAAATTTGCCTTGGATTATTTGTAGCCTTGTTCGCTACCAAATTATTCATTAGAATAATTTCATTTTTCTTACCCTCAAATACAGCGAAATCATTCACACCCGTTTTGGTCGTATTATCATTTATAGAATCATTTCTAGAACGTATTGTAACTCGTTTTAATTTTTTAACAGCGGCAGTATCTATTTTAGGTTCCATCGTTTGCCCGAAACAATTCAATACATAAAAAATAATAAATAATATGGCAACGAGTTTTTTCATTGATTAATAAGGATAGGGCATTACATAACTTCTAGCGCACCAACCGTCCTCAATGGCGGCCAAGTTTATGTTTGAATCTATGTAAAGAGTACTCGGTTTACCGTTGAGAGTAACATAGGTTTTTGTGCGCACCTCTACATTTTCCAAGCCTTTATTTTCATAGTAGTTTTTTAAAAAATGAGCATACTGCAAAATAAAGTCTGGCTGTATAGCTAGTTGTTTTTGTTGTTGAGCAGTCAAAAAATCTTCATTATACACCTCCCCTCGTTTTGTACTTCCTTTTTCATTCACAAAAAAAGTAGCATCTCCTGCTTTTTCAATAAGCATTACGCGCCAACTAAAACGGTAGCCTTGTTCTTTCCAAAACAAGCTATCGTCGTACAACAAATGACGTAATGGAAAAGCAAACTGAACGATAAAAAATATAATCAGAGTAACGTTCATAAGTCTATTTATAACAGGACGCCCATTATAATTTCTTATTGTTTTTAAGCTATTTTGCGAGAAGCCCAACCAGTGAGTTACTAGTCGTAATTGCTTGCGATGCCATTGGGGTGAGAAAAATATCATGGTCATGAGTATCATTACAAACGGGAATACACCGATTGGAAACAACCATCGTGTGAGTAAATGAAAAACAACTACTAGCAGAAAAGCAAGCTTTCTAGTGCCCTTATTGAACAATAAATAAACTATAAACAAATCGTACAACATTCCTACCCAACTAAAAACATAAGCGACCCACTCCTTTTGAAAAAGTGGACCGAAAAGGAAATAATCTCCACGAGAAGGCAACCAAATTTTTAGTGGGAGTGCTTCTAATAACCATGGTGAGTTTATTTTGGCGAGCCCCGCAAATATGTAAACGATGGCTAATTGAATTTGAAGAATACCAATCGTCCACCGAGGAACCCTATTAACGCGTAAAGCAGGATTCCAATAGGCATCGAATGAGCAGGACGCATGTGCAGGAACCAAAGCCATTAGGAAAGCAAATAAACTGATAAAGTAGTAGTGATTTAGATAGTAGGTGGCATCCCACAATTGAATGTATGTAAATAATAAAAAGGTGACAGCTGATGCGAGTCTATAAAAAACCCCCAAAGCCATACATAGTGCTGAGAGTATCAAAAAAACATGAACTGCATAAGCCCAAAAAGCAGATGGTACTGAAACCCACTCAAAAGCATAATATTTGAAATGAAAATCGGGACAAACAAAATGATCGTGAACCCAACCCAATATCATAAAACGAAGGGTGCTAAAAGCAAGCAATAGGCCAAATAAAATTCGTATTGAAACAAGTGGTGCTATGTGGCTTGAGCCATGGAGGATATTTTTTAATGGTGTAAGTATGTTTCTAATCGCCATCTGCATCTGTAAACGTAATAGAAATTCCCAGTAGGCTACTCATATCACTTTTGTAAAAACGAGTTTGTTTTTGCATTTCGATATACAAATTATTAAGTGTAGCAGTATGGCTAGTTAGCTGATTAAAAAGTGAACTTGTAGAATTGATTGCTGCATGAGCCTCTGTTATTTTGGCTTGTTGTGATTGAGTGCTCGCGATTAGATCTTCGCCTCCCGATGCGCTAGCGATATATTCTTTCCAACCGATACCATTGTCACCACTTTTGTTTCTTCCTAACCAATTAGATTCAACAGCTTTTAAATTTTCCTCCATAAATAGTAAAGAATTCGCTGAGTAAAGTGCTTCTACTTTATTGGGTTCTACCCCAGTTTGCCCGGCCTTTTTCCCTAGAGGAATTCCTAATTTAAAATTTTTAAGCATTTCGTAGCTTCTAACAAATTCGTTGTACATCATAGATACTGAGCTGCCTACCGAAGTACCCGTATTGTCAATAAATGATTCTCTGTATCCGTTATTCCACTGAGTAAGCACTTCATTTAGTTGCCTTTCTACTTTGCTTATTAAAGCTTGTAAATAGTATAAACGCTTAGGATTGTTTTGAAACTTGGCTACCAAATCCGCATTACTTTCTTGGGTAGCAAAGAGTAAATATTCAATGGCTAGCAAGCCACGTGCATCTCTTTTAAAATCAGCAAAAGAAGTATCAAGAGTACGAATCCGTGTATTCACACCTGCGCTATCGACAGGAAAGGTTGCGATTTCTCCTACGAGTCTTTTTTTGATTCCTTGCTCTCCGGCAGGACCAAAGTTATAAAGACTTGCCCAAATCCATTCCGAATAAAGCGTTTGCCACTTTTGCTGCAACTCTTCAAGTTGTTGGGTTGTTGGGGATTGTGCAAAAATGCCCACCGAAGATGTTAGCTCTCCTAAAGCCACTGAGGTATTTTGATAAGAAGCTATTATCAAATTGTCAGCATAGTTAATCAGCATTGATTTTTGATTAAACTCTTCATTTGTTCTTGGTTCATCCTTGTCTTTTTTGCAAGAGCAAATAAGCACTACAAAAAGTATGGTAGTAAAGACTAATGATGCACTCTTTCTAAATTTGTTTATCGTTTTCATACCTCAATCATTATTTATTTTCCAATCAACATAATGTTCCTGCTGAGAAAGGAGATTATTTTTGTCTAAAAAAAATTAGCGTCCTTGAATAGATACCCAGTTATTTTTAAAATCCTCCATTTCAGTAGCCGAGAAATTGTATACGGCTTTCAATTTAGTTTGCACGTCAGATAATTGTGGCAAATGAACTGAAGGCATTGTAATGAACATAAACATTCGTCCCTTATCCGTACTAGGCGCCAATAACAAGTTTAGCACCTCATCTACCTGAGCATTTGTAATCATACGTGCATTGGTCGGTACAGCCTTTAAGCCATGTACAAAGCCCTCCGCCTCTCCTAAATCATGCATAGCACTTGCTTTCTCAGCATCGGTTGGGCTCGTTGCCGATAACTTAGCTAGTGCAGCGTAACAATAATTAATTGTGGTAGCCGCCATTCCTTTTTCAATGTTTAGCCTAATCGTATTTACTGCTTCATTTTGCTCAGCTATATAATTATCGCCAGCTGCTACGGCCGCTTTTAATTTTAAAAATCCATTTTTAATGTTAGAATAAAATCCTGAGCCGTCATTCTTATCTCTTCGACTAACGTACTTCAGGATATACTCGTCAGGCGAGGCGACATTTCCTGTATAGGAGTTTGGAAAGCTTGGATTGCCCCCAATAATTGCGAGCATTTTATCAATTGTGGAAGAGGTAATCGTACCGGTAGACATACTCACAAAGTGATTATATAAAGCGGCGGTATAAAGTCCTTTTTCGATTTCTTGGATATTTTCCTTTGCTTTAGCGTTCAACAATCTATTAATGTACACTCCGCCAGTTGTTGCCGTAGGAGCGTTTAGTGGATCATAAGTATTTTGACTGCTCGCTACAATTTCATCGAACCAATTTGATTCAATTAAATTTATATAATAAGTACCCGTCACATCTTTTAGACTCGGCGTTGCGCTACCACTAAAAAAATAGACTAACGAGTCTTTGATTGATTTATAACCCACATCTTGCGCCTTCTTCATGTAAGTTGTAAGTGAACCGAGCTGAGCGGCCACATTTAATTCTTGAGTCGAGTTTGCAATAAAATTTGTAGAAGTATAATTAGTAGGAATTTCTAAAGGTGTTTTAGAATCTACAATTTCTTTATCTTTTTTACAGCTTGAAACAACTAAAACAGCAATCAACACTATGAATATTTTCTCTTTCATTTTTATATTTTTTATTGGGCAAAAATGCTTCTATTCGCCAAATGAGCTCTTACGAATTCGGGAAATAGGTTTGTTCAAAAAGAAAAAATCACCACGCCTTCTATGCGAAACAATTACGGCTAAATTAAATCACAGATAGTTCACTACTCAGAATTCGTTTTTTATGAAGATCAAAATTTGGAACATGAACTAAGCTAGGAAACAAGCTATCTAAGCTTCCCAATTCTCTTTCTTGACCGAAAAGCTTGGCTCCATTACTTGTCGCCCATTGCAAAATTTTGCTAAGGGAAATAGAAGGAAAATTATCTTGTATCGTTTTTACTTCGGATAAAATATTCAAACTATCATTTGATGCGAGACTGTCCGTACCAAGAACAATCTGATCCTGAAAGTCATGGAACAAGGTAATATCTGGCAGTTGATCTTCGATGTATACGTTAGCTTTTGGGCAAAAACAAAACCAGGTATTTTTATCTGCGAATTTTAAATCACCCGCCGTGGTAAACGTATTATGTACGAACAATTTTTTCTTATCCGTTCCTAGTAGACGTTGCGAGTTTTCAAAGCTCGACGATGCTGTATGTGATTGTACAATTTCATTTTTATCTAAACCAAAATGTTCGTAAAATTTATCAAAAGAACCTAACTCGCGATTAAATAGCAAATTCTCGGCTTGACTTTCTTGATTGTGAATTGTTATAAAATCTGAATGTTGATTTACCAATTTATATAAATTCTCATGACAAGTATAGGGGGTATGCAAGCCTAGAGAAGCATCAAAATTTTCCAAAAACGAATCATACACTTGAGTATACTTTAAAAATCGATTTTTTACATCTGTGGCACGGACACTAATACATTCCACAAAATTGTGATAGCGAATATTGCTAGCTAATTTCGTTTGGATACTCGTAAGGGTATTGCAAATATCTCCTACGGCGACTATCCCGTTTGCCAGCATTTCGGCATCTGCCTTTTTCATAGCAGCAGTTAAGTAATCAATATTATTATCCTGTGGCAAACGTTCACTAACTTCTTGAAGAAACGAACTCAGCCCTATTTTTTCGTCAATAGATCCTTTGGTATGACTCAGCTCTAAATGACAGTGTGCATTCACCATGCCTGGCATCAACAAGCCTTGATATTTATCTACGGATTGTTTTGGTTTTTTTTTATTGATTTGGAGAATCCTGCCCACCTCATCTACTTGTATATAATAATCCTCATGAAATTGGTATCCGTCAAAAACAATATCAGCAGTGAGCCATCGCATAGTTACATAATAGTTTTAATTTCCTACAATCAAAGTCGACGTTCAGGAAATGTTTGAAACAAAAAGTGAAGGGTCGACCATATAAAAAAGAAAATAGTTATTTTTGTGCTTCAAAATTACGATAGATGTTATTCAAAGCCTCAATACAAGTTATGCCAATTAAAGGATTGCTAGACCCACAAGGAAAAGCGGTAAATGCTAGCCTTCATAATATGGGGCTTCACGCCATAAATAATGTCCGAATTGGTAAAGAAATCACTATGGAAGTTGATGCAGCGGACAAAGCAACTGCAGAAGCTCAAGTAAAAGAAGCTTGCGATAAACTGTTACACAATGCAGTTATGGAAGAGTATCATTTTGAATTGACACAGGCCTAATTCCTTCTATCAATTCCCCAATACATTTTATCTCTTAGGGTTTGTAGAAAGTTTTGCCCCTCTAATCGTACCAGATTTATTTCGAAGGATTCTTTTTTTACAGCCAAGGTTACGTCCGTACTAATGGGCGCCGATCGTGCATCAAGCGTGCATAAAAACTGTTTTGCCCTTCCTTCTATTTCAAAAGAAATGATTTGATCGTCTGGTACTACCACAGGGCGCACATTCAAATTATGCGGCGCCACTGGTGTGATAACAAAATTGTTAGCTTGCGGAAAAATAACGGGACCGCCACAGCTTAATGAATAACCTGTTGAGCCAGTAGGTGTAGAAACAATAATACCATCAGCCCAATAGGTACAAAGAAACTCACCGTTGATATAAGTATGAATGATTATCATACTAGAGCTATCTTTTCTATGAAGCGTAAATTCGTTGAGAGCAAAAGGTGACTCTGGAAAAAGCGGTTCGCTAGAATCTAAGTGAACAAGACTCCGCTTATCAATCATATAATTATTTGCTTGCAATTGGCGAATCGCAGATTCTATTTCAGAAACACTGGTACCAGCTAAAAAACCTAAACGACCTAAATTAATCCCTAAAATAGGAATTTTTTTATCACCAATAAAAGTAACCGTATCCAATATTGTACCATCGCCACCCAAACTCAATAGACAACGCACCTCCCTGCTCAATGGCTTTTCTTTTGAAAAAGTGCCAAAATTTTTGGGTAATAAATCATGCAATTTCAAATGAGGGACCATTCCTTCGAACAATAAAACATCACATTTGAATTCCCTGAGAGTAGCAAAAATCTCTTCTATGACTTCGATGTCGTCGTCATCAAATTTTCGATTGTAAATGGCTATAAGCATGCTACTTTATTCGTTTCTAAAATTCAAAAATAAACCTTTTTCTCGTAAGCTATTGAAGCTATATTCTATTCGTGCTTTTAGATAATATGAAAACACAATATCTACCCCCACTCCATAACCATACAGCATTTTATTATTTAAAAAACTATTGCCAAAATTATTGGAGTAAACATAACCACCATCTAAATAAGTTTTTGCGTAAATATCGATCGGCACGTATTTCACTATTGGTATAATATTCTGTTGGAAATCATAATGAAATATTTTTTGACGGAGATCTGTCCTTAGTAATCCATAGTGGCTGCCGTCTATGATATAATATTCAAAACCTCTTACAAAATCATTTTTAAACCCCATGGCTCGGTAATTAAAATAAGGTTGATTATCGGGTCCGAACAGTCGACCTCTAAAATGAATGGCCGTCGATAAATTTCGGTAAAGCGGTTGATAATTAGCCAAATGTAAATACACCTGCCATTGGTTAAAATCTTTAACGAGTCCCCATCCTTTTTGGTCCGCATAAGCATCAATTTCCCAGCCTTCCATCGGGTAATTTCTATCATCGGTATTGTTGTAGCGATAACGATACATAATTTCCGGAATACTCATGTTTTGCCTTCCACCTAAATAGTTCGGCATATCAATCATCATTTGATGCGACAAATCGTAGTGATGAAATGCGAATCGGAGTTCATGTGTGGCAGCATAATCTGGACGGAATAAATAGGAGAACTCAGCTCTTAACCAACGATAAGGGTTCATGGATTCATCCCTATAAAATACTTGACGATTACTATCTGTTTCTGAGTGAATCTCTTTTCCTGTATTATAAGCTATGCTGGCTTTAATTCCATTTTTGAGTGATTTGTCAATGTATGGATTAGAATAATACAGATATAAATGTTTATTAAACCCTACCTGCCCTTCTATCCCAATCTCTTCACCTCGCCCTCTAAAGTTTTTTCGGTTAATATCTGCGCCAATATTTAAGCGGTTTAGCTTATGATCAAAATCGTAATACCAAACATTGAAATTTCTATCTGCCAGGCTAACAAATGGGTGAGCATTCCAATAAAACAATTCTTTGAGAGTATACTCGATATCAACGCTCGTGGCAGTTTGATTATAAATTCTTGCAGATGCATTAACAAAAAGCTGGCTATTCAAGATCCGTAAACGATTGAATTCTACCAAGTCCTCTAATTCAGAAACTAAAATACTATCTCCTTCTTGAAGATTCATTTCACGACGGATTACGAACTCTTTTGTAATTTTATTCCCGACAAAACTTACCGAACGCACTACAAGATATTCATCTTGCTGCTCTTGAGCATATAAGTTTTGAGTACCAACTAGCACAATTAGTAGTAAAAAAATAGGGAGTTTCTTGATCATTATTTTTGCCGGAATGTATAAATATCAAGTTTTTTATTACGTAAAATAAAAATCAAATTCTTCTCAAGTCGCGCATTAAGAACGTCTTCTTGATCCGGCAATTTTATATTAGCCGACCGTAATGATTTTGTATGATACGAATGCAAAACACCTTTGTCGTAATAGACGATATAACTATTCAAAACATTACTCTCGGCAGCCTTAAACCTATAAACCGTTCTATAGAAACCAAAACGATCAAATTGTAGAATCCCTTGAGCCGTATCGGTCATATATAAAATACGATCACGTTCTACCAAATGAGAAGGACTAACCGCAAAATCTAACATGTTTCTAAGCGGATAGGAATGCTTGATTTCAAGGCGATCATCAATTTTTAGTAGTTGTCCTGCAGGATCAAAGACCCAGATTGTTCCGTCTTGGCTGTTAGCAACCGCCGGCACATTAAATAAACCTAAATTGGTAAGATCTAGCTCATTTTTGAGACTCAGTATATTATCCAAAATTTTTATTCTACCAAAGTCAGCATAAAACACTAGAATTCGCAAAGGGTTCGTAGCATCAATAGAAGTAATAGATCCAAAGGTTACGTCATTGAATACGGCTAAACTATCGCCTTGGGCATTGTACTTTACTAAAAAGTTTTCATCTCGAACGAGATAAATATTTCCAATAGGGTCAGTAGTAAAATACCCATTGGAGACATCAATACTTTTAATTAAATTTAAGTCATAGTTATCTGCCCGGCTGAAGGAACTTCCTAAACACAAAAAAATTACCGCTAAAATGAAGTGCCGTTGCATTGCATGAAAATAAAGAGATAAAATTGATATGCCTAAGCATAGTCCTTAAAATTACTCTAAGGTAGAAAACTCACCTGCTCTTACTCGAATCCAATCTGCCCCAGCAGACTCTTCTTCACTTCTAAACAAGCCTACATCCGTAGCACAGTAATAAAAATAACGAGCCTCTCCTGTTCTAAACACAATTTTTTTGCTTTCGACATACATTACCTTGGCATACCAAGGAATTCCGGCGCTACTGGCTTCAAACGAATTGGTGTTCGGATTTAGCTTAAACAATCCCATACTATCCCTACCCATGAAAACGTCCAATCCGCCATTGGGGTTTTCAACGGAATTAACGAATAATATCAATTTATCTGGTGCCACACCGCCAAATTTTGTCCAATCAGCTCCGCCATTTGTACTAAAATAAGAACCATTCACACCTTCGTAATCCGTAGCAATAAGCTTGTCACCGTAACTGGTTAAATAATAATTTGAACCAGCAGCCAATACACTTGATCCTTGAACAACATTCGTCCAACCTGCAGAACCACTAGTATTCACTCTTATGTTGGCATCATCCTGAATAGCAAAAACATCATTATTATCCATTTCTATAATAGACGTGGGACTAATTCCTATAGCTGAATTTGTAAATGTTTTACCGAAATCATCGCTTTGCTCCAAACCTCCATCAACACATAAGTACACGCGTTGCTCAGACGAATCAAATATCATTTGATGCGGTAAAAAATGCTTTCTATACAAGGGGTCGTCGTAATAAGGACGGGGATTAGTATTACTTACATTAAATGCTCGACCTTCATCATCACTCACGTAACAATTACCTTTAAGATATAAAATATTAGTGTCGGCCGTCAAGATTTGTCGTACCGTTACATCATCAAAGGCGTGCATAGGTTTGTAATACTCACCGTCATTTGTTTTATAAACAGATCCAACCAACCCTCCAACGAATAATACATAAGGAGTTCTGGGTGTACCAGACGTTGCATCTGGATTATATTTTTCGCAAGAAGTTGCCAACACCAATAAGGCCAAGCAAATCCACACTAAAGGTTGTTTCGTAATCATAAAAATATAATTATATTTCGGGTGAATATATAAAGTGAAATTAACACATAAATACCATATTCACTTACTTTTTAAAGATAGAAAATAGTTTATTCATAATTATAGACGCAAATTTGTAGCTAATCGTTTGTAAAATATGAAAATATCATTTCACGGCGCTGCCAGAACTGTAACCGGATCTAAACATATAATTCACCTAAACAACGGAAAAAAAATTCTGTTAGACTGCGGACTTTTTCAAGGGCTTCGTGAAAAAACAAGAATGTACAATAGCGACCTTGGATTTGATGCTAAAGAAATCACACATGTCATTCTTTCTCACGCCCACATTGACCACTCGGGCTTATTACCCAAATTAGTCAAAGACGGCTTCGAAGGAAAAATTTGGTGCACGCCTGCGACAGCAAGTTTAGCACAAATTTTATTGGCCGATTCGGCCTATATTCAAGAGGCCGATGTTACTTACGTAAACAAAAAAAGAGCCAAGCAAGGACTTCAATACCTTTCCCCTATCTATAAAATTTCAGATGCTCAACGTGTTTTTCCTATGATTCGAACACTCGACTATGATGAAAAATTAAAAATAGATGACGACATTGAAATCATGCTCACTGACGCTGGGCATATTTTAGGTAGCGCTTGCGTTCATTTATCACTTCAAGAAAATGGTAAAAATGTTCAGGTCACTTTCAGTGGTGATGTGGGGCGTTATAGAGATATTATTTTAAAATCACCTAGCAAGTTTCCACAAGCTGATTATATTATTTTGGAAAGCACTTATGGTAATTCTTTGCATGATGACTTCCGTTCGGCCAATGAAGAACTGTTGGATCACATAGAAGAAGTATGCGTTAAGCAAGGAGGCAAAATTATTATTCCAGCCTTTAGTGTGGGACGTACACAAGAAATTCTGTATGATTTAAACATGCTAGAGCTAGAAAACAGACTTCCGAATATTGAATATTATGTAGATAGCCCTTTGTCAAACAAAGCAACGAGCATAATTAAAGAACACCCCGAATGCTACAACAAACGTGTACAAGAAATTTTAAAACGCGATAGCGACCCCTTTGGGTTTAAGGGATTAACCTTTATAACAAAGGCTGATGATTCCAAAGCACTGAATAGTCGTAAAAACCCTGCTGTAATTATTTCTGCTAGCGGGATGGCCGATGCAGGACGAGTGAAACATCACATTGCTAACAATATTAGTGACGAAAAAAATCTGATACTAATTGTTGGCTATTGTGAGCCAAACTCCCTCGGCGCTAGATTGGCACGTGGTGATGAAAAAGTAAGAATTTTTAGAGAAGAATATCAGGTTAAAGCAAAAGTAGCCAGTATTAGAAGTATGAGTGCCCATGCCGATTATGATGACCTCTGTCAATTCTTAGCTTGCCAAAATCCTAAAGCAGTCGACAAATTATTCTTAGTTCATGGAGAATATGAAGTGCAAAAAGACTTTGCCCGCAAGCTGGTAAAGAAAGGATTTCATGATGTAGTAATTCCTGAAATGCACGAAACAATTGGATTAGGGGTATAAGATTCCAACTATAATAGTTTATGAAACCTATTATACATATATTTTTATATATGTGTATATCCCTCAATATTAATTTTTTGGCACACGCTTTGTATAAATAGGTTTAGACAAAATCATATTTACGCTTGGAAATGATAACAGATAATTCAATAGTAGTGCTCGGAGCTTCGCCCAACCCAAAACGGACTAGCTACCTCGCAGCAAAAGTTCTTATTCAAAAAGGATATAGAGTATCAGCGTATGGCGCAATAGCTGGAAAAATTGATCAAGTTTCGATTATGAATATACTGCCCAATTCTATTTCTCAAAATGTAGACGCCATCACTATTTTTTTAAAACCAAAACAGCAAAAAGAGTATTACGAATACATTCTAAACTCACGAGCTAAAAGTATAATATTTAACCCGGGCACCGAGAATCCTGAACTTGAGAAATTGGCTGAGAAAAGAAATATAAATATTATTACTTGTTGCACAATTGCTCTGACCGCAGTAGGAATGCTATAACGTTTTCCACAACCTAATCAAAACTCTGTCTAGCATAGTAATATATAACAAGTATCTTACCGATTAATGAAAAATTGGAGACGCTTTAATGGTGACAAAATTGAGTTAGATATTTATAAAGCTGTAGAAAAGGCAATCATTCAAGAGTCAGAAGCCGGATATAATCTAAAGGTTTGCATCGGTACAGATTCACAACAAAAAGGAGACGATATTGAATATGCCACAGTAATTGTTTTTTTAAGAGAGGGGCGCGGAGGTTTTATGTTTATTCATAACGAAAAAAGCAAACATAAAATTTCTATCAAAGAACGCATGCTTTTAGAAGTCGCTAAGAGTATAGGAATTGCTTATAAGCTTTGCGGATTGTTCAATGAATACAATGTAGATATGGAAGTACACGCAGATATTAATACCAATCCTCAGTTTAAAAGTAATGTGGCTTTAAGTGAAGCGACTGGCTATATTTTAGGTATGGGTTTTGCCTTCAAGGCTAAGCCCGAAGCTTTTGCAAGTAGTAGTTGTGCAAATAAAATCGTAAATTAGCTGTTTCAATATGATGAAACACTCTTTCAAAAAAATTTTGGTTTTCAGCACTCTTGCAGCTTTTCTAATGAGTTGTAATACGTATCAATGGCAAAGAAAACGTTATTACAAAAGTAATCGAAACAAGAACTGGAATAATTACAACGTAGAAAAAACTAAAAAAGAAGATGAAAATCAATTAAATAAATATTATAGAAAATAATATTTAACTTTAAATATTATCATACGACCCTTCGGAAGGTTTTGTCGAAATCAATTTTTAGATGTTATATTCGTAAGCTAAATTTTTTGTTATGAATAAAAACTCACTACTACTCATTGCACTCGTACTTTTTTCTTTTACGTCATGTAATCGTTATCACAGTCTCGAAAACGCAAAGTCTGTAAGACAGCTGAGCGCTAACCCATTTTTAAAGAAAGTGGCTCGTTCTGTAATTAAGAATATTTCAGAGGATGTAATTTCTAAAGGCACAACTTCATTTAAAGGAAAGCCTTTAATGAGGTCTTCATTATCAACCTTACTTAATACAACTCAAAGTGTTTCTGATTTTAAGAGTATGGTAAGTAATACTTATGGAATTTCGAAAAGTACCGTAGAATCGAAGTACAGCAGTTGGAATAGCGTGCGCGACGTAATTGGCTTTGTGGCTAAGAATGGTAAGCGTTACGATTTCAATTCTTATTCGAATAAACTTTTTTAAAAATTACAATCAAATTTTATAATAAATGAACTGCTCAATCTGAGCAGTTTTTTTTATTTGAGTATCTCACTCATGAACTCTAACATTTGCTTGCCCCCTCTTTTCTTAACGGCCGATGTAAGAAACATGGCTGGCAATTCCTCCCAATATTTTAAAAGCTCTGCATTAAATAAGTTTATGTTGTTCTGCACTTCTGACTGTTTACTCTTGTCCGATTTGGTATACACTACGGCAAAAGGAACTTGGCTTTTGCCTAATTCATTTACAAAATCAAGATCAATTTGCTGAGGCTTGTGTCGACTGTCAATTAAAGCAAAAAGAGTAACCAAGTTTTCTCTTTCATTTAAATAGTCCCAAATCATAGAACGAAAAGACTGCCGTTGTTTTTTTGAAACTTTAGCGTAACCGTAGCCAGGCAGATCTACCCAATACATTTCCTGCCGATTAATTTCAAAATGATTAATCATTTGTGTTTTACCAGGGGAACCCGAGGTCTTTGCCAAGTCTTTTTGATTAGCCAACATATTAATCAAACTACTTTTTCCTACATTACTCCGACCAATAAAAGCAAACTCAGGCCTATCAGGTTTAGGACACTGCTCCACCCTTGGACTGCTTATCAAATAATTGGCTTGTTTTATTTGCATGACTTAAAAACTGAAAAATACAACAATTGCTACTTTCTTAATTATAAAAGAGGCAGCCATAATCAATTCTACTAAAAAAAATGTAACCCATTTTTCAGTTAATATTATTCACGAATCGTTTTTCACAAAACAATCCTTCCGAGTCTATCTTTGTATTTGCCAATGCAAGTAGTACCAAATTCTGAATCAATTGATTCTAAGAAAAAACAAGTAGAAGATATGTTTGACGACATAGCTCCTCGCTATGATAGACTCAACAGAATTTTATCCTTTAGGATAGATACACTTTGGCGCACAAAAGTTAGAAAACTATTAGCTCCTCATCAACCAAAAAATATCCTTGACATTGCCACGGGTACGGGAGATTTGGCTATTGAACTAGCAAAATTAAAGCCTGAAGAAATCGTTGGCTTAGACTTATCTGCTGAAATGCTTGACCATGGCATCAAGAAAATTAAGCAGAAAGAACTGCAGTCAACTATAAAGATGGTTAAAGGTGATAGCGAAGCTCTACCATTTGCGAACGAAAGTTTTGATGCGGTCACCGTAGCTTTCGGGGTGAGAAATTTTGAGAACTTGAATCAAGGCTTATCAGAAATTTTTAGAGTGCTTAGGCCATCAAAACAGTTAGTAATCCTAGAATTTTCAAAAGTTAAATCTTTCCCATTTAAACAATTATATCATGTCTATTCCCGTTATATAATTCCAACAATTGCTACCTTTCTAAGGTCAAGCAAAGCAGCTTACACCTATCTACCAAATAGTGTAGCTGTTTTTCCAGAAGGCGAAGAAATGTGTTTAATTTTAAAAAAAAATGGTTTCAAATCTGTAGAATGCAAAAAATTAACTTTTGGCGTAGCCAGTATTTATTATTGCGAAAAGTAGCACTTCTACTTTTTATTTTGGGCAGTCTGTCCTACAATGTTTCTGCCCAAGGCGAGAACATGAACAATACGTTGATTGATTCTAAAAAGTTCTACTTTGGGATTTCTATTGGCTTCAATACTTCGCAATATAAAATCACCCACGATAAATGGTTTATTGACAATGATAGTATTACTGAGATAACCCCTCTTTGGAAACCTGGTTTACAGATTGGAATTATGGGTAATATGCGGCTCAATAGTTTTATCGATATTCGTACAATCCCCTCCTTTGTAATTCGAGAAAAAGCAGTACGCTTTCGATTAAAGAATAGATTTAAACCTGAAGAAGATTCAATGCTCACCACGGGCTTTGAATCAATTTTATTTCATTGGCCATTTGAGTTTAAGTTTAAAAGTGATCGACAAAACAACTTTCGATTTTATGCACTAGCTGGTGGTAAAGTTGATTATGATTTTAACTCAAGCGTTAATAAGCGAAAAAGGGATGATCTCTTAATTGTAAAACCATGGGACTTTGGTATTAATATGGGTTTAGGGTTTGAGTTTTATTTCCCCAATTTTATTCTCGCACCAGAGATTAAATTTTCCCAGGGCTTAATCAACATTTTAGACAAGGAAGCAAACGATTTCCAAACCTCTAAGGCTATCGAGCGGCTCAATACCAGGATGATTATATTGAGTTTACATATACAGGGGTAATTTCAGCTAGTTAATATTGAATTAGAAACGCCTCCTAAAAGGAGGCGTTTCTATTCCATAATTTCAAACTTATTTATTTAGTCCGGATAGTCTCCGTTCAAAAAGTTATTAAGCGTACTTATATTACTATCCAAATTATTCTTTTTGTCACTCACTTGCGTTCCAGAAATATGCTCATCTTCCGAACCCAAATGCTCTTCTAAATCAATATTCTTTCTTTGGAAAGCGGGCACTTCTTCATCTGCCTCCTGTTGATCTGCTTGATTTGGATTAAAACTTAATGAACGTAATTTTGACGCACGCTCATCAAATGCTCGTTTTTGCAACTCAAAATTTGCTTCTTGCTCAAGTTCATAATCGCTCAACAATCGGTCCCCTTTTTTACGAGAAAGTGTTATTCCATGAATCGTTACCAAATCAGCATCCTCATTCAATGAATTATTCGTTTCCGATTCCTCCTCAACAATATTTTCATCAACATCAACTTCATTTTTTACAGCCGTAGGGTTGGTGACTTCAAAAACTATTTCTTCTTCTTCTTCTTCAGCTTCTTTGTCAAACACTACAAATTCTTCTTCAACTTTTTCCTCAACTTGCTTATCAGCTTGTTGAATATCATCAGTCCCTTCTAGAATCTCTTCCTTGCTTTGACTTTCAGCCTCGGTAAGATTCATTGTCATTTCCTCCAGCATGGGCTCATAATTAACAGCTTCTTCCTGCACAAAATCTGACGATAGTTCCAGTATTTCTTTTTCATCTGTTTCTATTGGATTTTCCGTTCGCACACCCCCAAAACCGTGCTTCACAGCAGAAGTTTGTGGTATGGCAGGCTCTTCCATTTCAAAAGAAGTTGGTGTCATATCAAGTTTTTCAACGATCCCGCCGGCCCGATTTGCTGCCGCCTTATTTCTTTCTTGACGCACATCAGTTTCTGAAGGAGTAGTTGTTTCTGGAGTATCAAGAGCAACAACCACTTTGTTCTTTTCTTTTTGCAAATCCGTAAAAGACGTTTTAGTGTCATTGGTTTTAAATCCTGTAGCTATAACAGTTATACTAATTTCATCTCCCAAATCTTCATCGTAACCCATACCTAAAATTAAATCACAATCTTCGCCTGCTTGATCTTGCACGTAGGCTTGAATCATTTCCATTTCATCTAAGGTGTGTTCATGTTCTCCCTGACTTGAGTTTACATTTAATAAAATCCATTGCGCTCCTTTGATATCTCTATCATTTAGCAAAGGTGAGCTAAGCGCTTCTTGCACAGCCACAGCAGCACGATCTTCGCCACTCGCATTGGCACTACCTAAGATTGCGCTTCCACCATCCCGCATAACGGTACACACATCTGCAAAATCAACAACTATATGACCTTTAGAAGAAATAACATCCGTGATGCATTTTGCAGCCGTTGCTAAAATATCATCAGCCTTAGCAAAGGCTTCCGAAATAGCTACATTCCCAAAATGCTGACGGACTTTATCATTAGAAATAACGAGCAACGTATCTACATTTTCTTGTAGTTCTTTAATTCCCTCTTCTGCATACAATTTTCTTTTTCTTCCTTCATAGGAAAAAGGAGTGGTCACAATTCCCACTGTCAAAGCACCACTTTCTTTGGCAAGCTTGGCAACGATGGGAGCAGCACCCGTTCCGGTTCCTCCGCCCATACCGGCGGTTACAAATACCATTTGAGTATTTTCTCCGAATGCTCTTTTAATTTCTTCTAAGCTTTCTTCACTAGCGTCACGGCCTACGTCGGGCTTAGCTCCTGCTCCGAGGCCTTTGGTAAGCTGAGGGCCTAATTGAACTTTGGTAGGCACAGGACTTTGACTCAGGGCCTTCATATCTGTGTTGCATAAGATGAAGTCTACGTCGTCAATGCCGAGAGAATACATATGGTTCACAGCATTTCCGCCGCCGCCGCCAACGCCGATGACTTTAATTATACTTTCATTGTCTTGGGGTAATTCGAATTCTATCATGATTAGTGGTTTTTGATTTTTATGGATATTTTATTTTTTATAATTTTATTTTTTTGTTTGCTTTTCGGCTTAGTTTAACTTCTCGTCTTCTTCGTCATCAAATATTTGCATTATGTTTTTACCAATCGCATTAAAAACTTTTTTCAGACCATTCGTTCGTTTTTCACGAGGCACTTCTACATCGATAGGCTTTGCACTTTCATCAACTGGAATATCATCGCCTAGCGTGAAAAAATTCTCTAAATCTTGCGCTAAATGATCATTGCGATCATCAACTGTTGGCTCTTCTGTTACTATTTCCACTTCAGTAGTTTCGATAATGTTTTCTACAGTGTTCTGTTCTTCTACCGGAAAAAGAGTCGCTAACTCATTTTCAACGTCTCCTTGATTTTCAATTGTTTCTACTTTTTCAGTTGGTACGAATTCTTCGTATACACTATTCGCGTCAAATTCAGTGAAACGATTATTTTCTACATCATCATACCCACGTAAAATCAATCCAATACAAGTAGCAAACATGGGTTGATTTAACTTGGCAGCACCCGCGCCAGCGATATGTTGATTAGGAAAACCAATTCTAGCCGGCAAGCCAAGTTTAAACTCTGTAAGCTGCTTTAAGTGCTTCAGTTGAGATCCCCCACCGGTTAAGATGACTCCTCCATGTAATTTATCCTCTAAATTTAACTGACGCAAGTGATGCAATACGTGGTCCAAAATCTCTTCCATGCGTGACTGAATAATTTTTGCTAAGTTCTTAGCCGAAATTTCTTTGGGCTTATGCCCGCGAATACTTGGAATAGAAATAAACGTATTACTACTTACTTCATCCGAAAGTGCCACGCCAAATTTCTTTTTCATTTGCTCCGCTTGTGATTTCAAAACACCTAAACCACTTTTGATATCCTGAGTGATGTTCACACCCGCGCGTGGTATTACCGCAGTATGTTTAATAATCCCATCATGAAAAACAGCTAAATCTGTCGTTCCGCCTCCTATGTCAATAATGGCAACCCCCATTTCTATATCTTCAGAACTCATTACCGCAGCAGCAGAAGCTAACGGCTGTAACTCAAAATCTTTAATTTTTAAATCAGAACGTGTCACCGCACGATTTATATTTTTGATTGCGTCTTTATCAGCTGTGATAATATGAAAATTAGCGCGCAGATTATTAGCACTCATTCCTACCACATTTTCTCGTAAAAAAGGACCATGACTATCAACCATAAACTCCTGAGGAATGACATCAATAATTTGATCCCCTGGGTGAATCGAAGTCTTAAATTGTTCTTTGATAAGCATTTCAACATCTTTACTCGAAACAACATCATCATCGCTTTGAATGACTCGCTTCCCTTGCGTCTGAATACTTTTAATATGATGACCTGCTACTCCAACATAAACTTCTTTTATTTCTAAATTTGGATTATTGGTTTGACAGTCCTGGAGTGCTGCCTCGATACATTTATTACACTCTTCAATATTCAGCACCATGCCGTGGTTCACTCCACTACTGTTACTAAAACCGCTTCCGAGGATTTCAATTTTGTCAAATTCGTTTTTGCGACCAGCAATGGCTACAATTTTAGTAGTTCCGATGTCTAAACCGACAATTATTGGGTTGTTATTTTCTTTCATGATGTGCTACTTATTTTTTTGTGACGGGTTCTGTATTTATTATGATTTCCTTTTTTCTTTTATTTTGTGTTCTTGCCTTAATAGGCTTTTGCTTCTTTATTAAAACTGCTTTCTTAGTCGGCTTCTTGGCTTTGACCACCTTCTTCGTTACCTTCTTTTTAGCTATTTTCTTTTGCGCAACCTTTTTTCGGACTGGACTTTTGGCGGCCCTCTTTTTTGAAGCGCTACTTTTAGCTACTGCTTTCTTCCGTTTTTTCTTCTGATTAGTTTTTGCTTGAGGCCCATCACCTGTTTCTTCATCATGCCTCCACACATTTTTCTTAACTACTTTTCTTCTAACAGGTACATCGACAGTTCGCTTCGCCACAGTTGCAACGGTTGCCTTCTTTTTCTTAGTTGATTCCACAACTTTCTTGACAGGCTTAGTAACAGTCTGTTGTTTGGTTTTGACATACAAGCTGGGCGCTCTTCTTTCTTCGACATGTTTTTCTTTGTGATATCTTCTGCATACCAATTGCTTATTAAACCGTAGGTCAAGTTCCTTTACGTTGTTCCAATTAATTCTATTAATTCCTTTCTTATAAAACTGGAACAATCTGAAGAACTTGTCTTCCATATTCTTCGTACTACCAAATCGAATGTTGGCATTACCTATTAAACTAACTAGTTCAAAGTCATTGTTCTTATCTAAATTGATTTGTGAAATAGCTGCCTGCCAGAACGTATCACGCTCAATATATTGAGCAAAGTGAACAAGCTCTTGTCTTTTTTTCAAATCCGAAACTCGCGTTTCAATCGTCACAATTGGCAAATCGGCGGAATAGTTCGTGCTGAGTGGTATCATAGAACCAGCCTCATCAAGATAATATCCATTCGCCGTGCTATCCGTTCGTTGCACCCGTACCACCGGTACAACTTGCTCAAGCGATACTTTTATTTTTCGATCCGAACTCACAAAAACTTCTGCATGTTGCACCCAGGGGTTTGAATTTATTTTTTCTTCTAATGCAGTTACATCTAATTGATCTAAAGCCGTATGTTCCAAAATAATATCCTCATTTTGAAGTGAACGTTGCACATTTTGGCTAGAAATAAAACCCAACTCAGGATTTGAAATAGAGACTTCTATCGAATGTACAGGTGCACCCTTGTCATAGTTTGCAGAGAAAACAAACGCTCCAATTAGAATAGGTACGGACAATAGAAATCCAATATTTCGTATTATATCTTTAATTTTTATACTCATGACAAAACTTTTTTAATCGGTTCAACTAATTGATCAATATCTCCAGCACCAGCGGTTATAAGAACCTTTGGTTTTCGGTTCTTTGCCCATTCTACTGCACCTTCTTTCGATAAAATATGTTTGTTATCCAAGCCCATTTTATTTAATATCATTTTGCTATCCACACCATCCATAGGAAGCTCTCTAGCTGGATAAATATCTAACAAGATCACCTCGTCTGCCAAATCCAAGGCACGGGCAAAACCTGCCGCATGATCTTTTGTGCGAGAAAACAAATGCGGCTGAAACACAACGGCTACTTTTTCATTTCTGAACAGTGAGTTGGTACTTTTGATTAGCTGAGTTAATTCTTCAGGGTGGTGAGCATAATCATCTATATAGATTTGTTTCTCATTTTTAATTACATATTCAAAACGACGACGAACACCCTTAAAATTTTCAATCGCTATACCTAGTTTTTCAATATCCAAGCCGATATAGTGAGCCACACCAAAAGCCGCCACACAATTCTCAACATTGTGCATGCCTCCCATATTCAAGGTTACTTTAATTAAAACGTCGCCTGAAGTACAAATTTCAAATTGATAACTCCCGTTTTTAGTAGTTACGTTTTGAGCATAATAAGTTGCAGCATCGTTTTGAGCACTGTAGGTAATTTCTTCTTTTACAGTAAAGTTTTTTGCTTGCTTCAAACCATGTTTATAAAAAACGACTTCCGTACTAGCATTTACAAATTGATAGTACGCTTTCTCCATTTCTTCAGCAGTACCGTAAATATCTAAGTGATCTGCGTCCATTGAAGTCACAACCGAAATATCAGGAAATAATTTCAAGAAACTTCTATCATACTCATCAGCCTCTACTACTACACAGTCGTTTTCACTTTTGATATAATTCGTATCGTAGTTAGCCGCTATCCCGCCTAAGAAAGCGTTGGTGCCAAAACCTTCCTGCGTTAGCAAATGAGAAATCATAGCACTTACCGTTGTCTTACCATGGGTTCCTGCTACGCAAATGGCTCTTTGATTTTCAGTAATCAATTTTAGAACGTCACTTCTTTTCAATAGAGAAAAATCATTTTCTTGATACCAAACAAGCCCTGCATGTTCCGCAGGAATTGCTGGAGTGTAAATTATAAGTTGCGCTTGTTTGTCAAGCGAGGCTAAGCTTTCTTCAAAATGAATTTCTATCCCTTCCTTCTCTAGTTCCTGTGTTAAGCGAGAAGGAGTTTTATCATAACCACTTACCGTACAACCATTGGCTGTAAAATAACGAGCCAACGCACTCATGCCAATGCCACCAACTCCTATGAGATAAACTCGCGATATGTTTTGTAAATTCATCAATTTGCTAGTTCTAGTATTTTTTTTGCTATTACCTGGTCTGCATTTTTCTTGGCAAATTTTTTGATATTCTCTGCCAACTTCAGTTCGCTATCTTCCATATCCAAAATTGTCATCACCTCTTCAAAAAGAGCATCCGAGACATTATCATCTTTAATAATTCGGGCGGCATTTTCATTGACAAGAGCCATTGCATTATGAGTTTGATGATCTTCTGCGGCATGTGGATAAGGCACAAATATGACAGGCTTACCTACTATACTTAGCTCAGCAATAGAAAGAGCTCCTGCTCTGCTTACGATTACATCTGCTATAGCGTAGGCTAGTTCCATTTCACGTAAAAAATCAAATACCTTAATGTTTGGCATGGCCGAAGTCCTTTCTTTTGCTTCCATAGCAAATGTTTTACCCGTTTGCCAAATGACTTGAATCTCTTTTTCTATAAACGAATCGCAATGCGACAGCATAGCTTCATTGATACTTTGCGCACCAAGACTTCCACCAAATACAAAGAGCGTTTTCCTTTTAGGATCCAAACCAAAAAACTTATAGGCTTCCATTTTATCTACATTCATATCTTGAATAACAGCGCGAACTGGATTTCCTGTGTAAGTAATCCTTTCTTTGGGGAAGAATGTATCCATTCCTTCATAACCCGTAAAAATTGCTTTGGCCTTTTTGCTTAATATTTTATTACTCTTACCTGCAAATGAATTTTGTTCTTGGATTACGGTTGGAATATTTTGTTTCTGCGCTGCTCTCAAAATTGGAAAACTTGCATATCCTCCCACACCTACGCATAAATCAGGCTCAAATTCTTTAATCACTTTTCTAGCTTGCATCATACTCTTAGCTAGTTTAACGGGCAATGAAATATTCTTAAGCATATTGCTTCGGTTCATACCAGCAATATCCAAGCCTATAATTTTATACCCTTCTTTAGGCACTTTTTCCATTTCCATTTTTCCATTGGCCCCTACAAAAAGAATCTCTACATCACTACTTATTTTTTTAAGCGCGTTCGCGATAGCTACCGCTGGGAAAATATGCCCACCTGTACCGCCTCCTGCTATGATAATTCTTTTACTCACTTATGCTATACTTTTACTTTTATGGTTTTCTTCAACAAACTTGCTTACACTCAAAATAATTCCAATAGTCAGGCACGTAAACCAAACAGACGAACCGCCCTTACTCACTAACGGTAAGGTCAAACCTGTTACAGGTAGTAAATTGACATTCACCGCCATGTTTACAAATGCTTGAAAAACTAATGAAAAGCTAAGTCCAACCGCCAAGAATGAACCAAAGGCATACGGACATTTTCTAAAAATTATTATGCTGCGCCATAAGAAGAGAAGATATAGAAATATCATACCCATTCCCCCAATGATTAAGCCATACTCTTCTATAATAATACTATAAATAAAATCAGAGTATGAGTGTGGCAAAAAGTTTCTTTGCGTGCTACTTCCCGGGCCTTTTCCTACCAGTCCACCTTTGGCAATGGCTATTTTGGATTGCATAGTTTGATAACTCACTTCGGTATTATCTCCACCAGCAAAATTGGTCAAACGGTTTTTCCAAGTAGTTGCTCTAGGAGAAAACATTACGGCTAAGCCTACTACAAGAACTAATAGACCGACCAATCCAAAAATGTACTTCCATTGAATTCTACCGATAAAAAACATAATACCGCAACTCACCCCAATCAACAAAGCTGTTGACATATTGTCCCTAGCTATAAGCAGGCAAACTATTCCTACTGGAAAGAATATTTTGAGAACAATCTTCTTAAAATCACCTTGAACGCTTTGTAACTTAGAAAGTTGAGCCGCTAAAAAAACAAAGAGTGCCAACTTAGCAAAATCAGATGCCTGGAATGTAACATTGACAACCGGCACGGCGATCCACCTTGATGCATTATTTAAATTCACTCCGCCACTTATTATTGTATAAAGCAATAAGGCAATGCCGACCATAAGAGCGACGAAAGCGTATTTTTTATATAAGGTGTAATTGATATTATGTGCTACAAACATTATGAGTAGCCCAATGGCCACAATAAATAAACGTTTAAGCAAATAAACTTCGGCATGACCATCCTTCATTCTATAGGCCAAGGAACCCGTACTACTATAAATAGCAATCAAACTAATCAACGCTAGCACAATGACAATAGCCCATATAATGGCATCGCCTTTTAAGCGGTCATTAAAAAACGGTTTGATATTTATTTTTTGTAGCCAACTCATCTTTTATAGATTTTTTACAGCAATCTTATATTGATTCCCACGGTCTTCATAGTTTTTAAATAAGTCAAAACTGGCACAGGCTGGCGAAAGCAAAACACACTCGCCTTTGGTAGCCAATTCATAGGAAGCAACTACCGCATCAACCATAGATTTTGATTCAATCACAGGCACCATAGATCTAAAATGATCTTGAATCGCTTGGGTATCAACTCCTAAAGCAACAATCGCCTTCACTTTATCTTGAACCAATTCTGTTAGTTCGCTGTAATCATTTCCTTTGTCTACACCGCCTAAAATCAGTACTGTTTTTTTACTCATACTTTCTAAAGCGTACCACACACTGTTGAGATTAGTAGCTTTACTATCGTTGATAAATTCTACGCCTCGGATGCTCACTACTGACTCCATTCTATGCTCTAGCGACTGAAAAGATTGCAAACTCTCTCGTATTTTCTCAGCACGAACCTCTGCAACCCTTGCTGATATACAAGCCGCCATTGTGTTATACTGATTGTGCTTTCCATTAAGGGAAATTTTGTCTTTAGAAATTGCTACGCGCTCACTATTTTGCGATAGCACCATTTCGTTTTCGCTTATAAATGCTCCTGATTTACTCTTTTGTTCTTCCATTGAAATGTATTGAATTATTGGGTTAGTTTTTATGTAGTTTAAATTGTTCATTATATTCTGGTCATCAAAGTTGAGCACCAAAATATCCTCATGGGTTTGAGCTTTTGTTATATTGAATTTGGCTTGTATGTAATTATCCAATTTGTAATCGTATCGATCCAAATGATCCGGAGTGATATTTAAAATCACTGCTACATCGGGTCTGAAAATTTTAATATCATCTAACTGGAAACTACTAATTTCCATTATGTACCAAGCGCACGGTTGCGTGGCAATTTGACGGGCAAAACTGAAGCCGACATTCCCTACAAGTGAAACATCATAATCTGCATTTTTAAATAAATGATAAGTAAGCGTAGCCGTCGTGGTTTTACCATTCGTGCCCGTGATGGCCACAATCTTACTATCATTTTTATAGCGATAAGCAAATTCTATTTCACTAATCACGGGTATATTTTTTTTCTTTATTTCCTGCATCACTGCCACCGAATCCGGAATACCTGGACTTTTTATCACCTCTTTGGCCGAAAGAATTGTATCCAAACTATGAACCCCCTCTTCAAAAGAAATATTTGCTTTTAGCAACTCGTCTTTATAACGCATAGGAATCTGGCTGCCATCACTTACAAAAGGTTTTAGCCCTTGCTGATGCGCCAGGAGTGCGGCACCGGTGCCACTTTCTCCACTTCCTAATATGACGATATCATAATTCAATTTCTTCTATCTCAGTTTTAATGTTACAATACTTAGTACGGCTAGCAGAATACCTGCAATCCAGAATCGTGTAGAAATTTTACTTTCGTGATAACCTAATTTTTGATAGTGATGATGCAAGGGCGTCATCAAAAACACTCGCCGTCCTTCACCGTATTTTTTTCTAGTATATTTAAAAACACTCACCTGTATCATCACACTCAGATTTTCTATTAAGAATATTCCACAAATGATGGGTACTAACAATTCTTTCCGAACGATAATCGCTAAGGTGGCAATAATTCCACCGAGAGCTAAGCTCCCTGTGTCGCCCATAAATACCTGAGCAGGAAAACTATTATACCACAAGAAACCAATACAAGCCCCAACAAAAGCTGCGATAAAAATTGACACTTCACCCAGGTGGGGTATGTACATAATGTTTAAATATTCAGAGAAAAAGTTGTTTCCTGAAACATAGGCAAACACGCCCAAGCAAATGCCCATAATGGCACTCGTACCTGCTGCCAAGCCATCGATTCCGTCAGTTAAGTTGGCACCATTTGAAACGGCTATTAATATAAACGTGACGAGCAAAATGTATAAAATAGGCGTAAGATATTTTACAGCGCCTTCGCCAAAAAAGGAAGCAATCTTGGCATAACTCAACTCATGATTTTTTCGAAAAGGAACCGTCGTTACTGCTGAACGTACCTTCGTGAAAGTGGCTGTCGAATCTGTTCCATGAAAATATTCATCACCAATTTTTTCATCGACGGAACTGTAAATAGCCGAAATTCCACCAGTAGTTTCACGCTCCACCACAACATTTTCATTAAAATACATTGTGGCACCAATAATGATTCCTAAGCCTAACTGACCTAACACTTTGTATCGTCCTGCAAGACCGTCTTTATTTTTTCTGAATTTTTTTAGGTAGTCATCTAAAAAACCAATTGCCCCCAGCCAAAATGTACAAAGCAACATAAGTACTATATATACATTATCAATCCGTGTTAGCAAAAGGGTCGGTACAACAATGGAAATGATAATAATAATACCTCCCATAGTCGGTGTTCCAGCTTTCACTTTTTCACCGTCCAATCCCAAATCCCGAATTTGCTCACCCATTTGCTTTTTCTGAAGTAAGCGAATGATTCTTTTACCGTAGATAAGCGCAATAAGCAAGGAAAATATAAGAGCTAGGGCTATCCGAAAAGAGATAAACTGAAACACTCCTGCTCCGGGCAAGTCAAGATCTTGAAAATATTGAAATAGGTAGTATAGCATTTTATTTTTCTAGTAGTTTAAAACTGTCTTGTAGTGTTTTTTTATCGTCAAAGTCAAATCGCTCACCATTAATTTCTTGATAGTTTTCATGACCCTTGCCTGCAATCAAAATGATATCTCCCTCTTGAGCCATACCGCAGGCAGTTTTTATGGCTTCTTTCCTATTCGTAATCGTCAGATATTTTTTCTTTAAATTCACTGGCACACCTGCTTCCATATCTGCTAAGATTTCTTCAGGGTTTTCTGTGCGAGGATTGTCTGAAGTAAAAATGACTTTATCAGAATGCTCACAAGCTACGTGTGCCATTAGTGGGCGTTTTGCTTTATCTCTATCTCCACCACAACCTAGTACCGAGTGCAAGGTTTCCCCACCTGTGCGCAGTTTATTAATAGTGGCCAACACATTGATAAGAGCATCAGGCGTATGAGCATAATCGACTATGCCCATTATATTTTCGTTTTCCGAAGTCACCGTTTCAAACCTTCCTTGCGCACCATCTAATGCACTGAGCGCTCGTAAGATTTCTATCTTATCAAAATCAAGACAGCGCGCAATGGCATATACAGATAATAAATTGTAGGCGTTAAACTCTCCAATAAGTTTGAAGTGTACCTCTTGATTATCAATTGAAAGCAGTAAACCGCTCAAATTATTTTCAAGAATTTTAGCTTTAAAATCAGCCAAGGTTTTTAAACTGAACGTAAATTTATTAGCCTTCGTATTTTGAAGCATCACCCCACCTCTCTTATCGTCAATATTACTTATTGCAAAAGCGCCGTTGGGCATGTCGTCAAAGAATTTTTTCTTGACTGCTATGTACTCATCAAAAGTTTCATGATAGTCTAAATGATCATGAGAAATGTTCGTAAACAAACCACCAGTGAATTTCACGCCAGCAATCCTATCTTGATGAATCGCGTGAGAACTTACCTCCATGAAGGCATATTCGCATTCTGCCTCTACCATTTGCGCTAGTAGTTTCTGTAAGGCAATGGGATTCGGTGTTGTATGAGTACTTTTTATGATGGTACCGGCTATACAATTTTCTATTGTGGAAATTTGCCCAGCTTTGATACTCATGCTAGTAAATAAGCGATACAATAAATGTACACAAGTTGACTTACCATTGGTACCAGTAATTCCAATAAGCTTTAATTTTTCAGAAGGTTTATCATAGAAATTAGCGGCTATTTCACCACATGCTTTTGCAGAGTTCACCACTTGTATATAGCTAATCCTAGCTATTAAGTTCACTGGCAATACTTCACAAACTATGACCTCAGCGCCTTTTTCAATTGCCTTTTCTATATAATCATGACCGTTAACTTCATAGCCTTTGATTGCAAAAAACATATTAGCTTTAGCGCATGCCCGAGAATCTAGCTCCAAGGCAGATACATTTACATCTTGCGCTCCCGTTAGCGAACGAACCGTGACTCCATTTAATATGTCTTTTAATTTTTTCACTAACTTAGGTGTATCGTTATTGTTTGTCCTTTTAAAATTGCTGCGCCGGGCTCTAGCGACTGTTTTCCTACTTTCCCTTTTCCTAAGGGTATCACGCGCAAGCCACGGCTTTCAAGAACCGTCATTGCATTGCGCAATCCCATACCCTGTACATTTGGAACAGATTTTGAATCAATCTTCATCACTTCGGTATCCCACTTTTTATCACTGGCTTCTTTTGCTGAATGAATCCAACCTGTTTCTCTAAACCTTCTCGGCTTCATTCCTAAGGCACTGGCAATCGTAGAAAACTGAGTAGCATGTAACTTCTTTAATTCTGGAGTCCTGTGTAACGAATCGGTGGTTACATATGTTTTCGGTGTTTTTACATGCGTAGCGTATAAACGATTAGCCACCTCTTGAAAAACAGGCAGTGCTAAAAGGCCGCCATAATAATTTTTTGAATTTCTACTGGTTCTTACTACTACGGCAATAGTGTATTGTGGATCTTCTTTTGGGAAAAAGCCTATAAATGAAGCATGATACAATCCATTGTATCCCTTTTTTCCTTCTGCATGTCTGGCAGTACCCGTTTTACCACAAATATTATAATATGGATTTCTTAATTTTTTTCCGGTGCCACTTTGAACCACTTCATGCATCGCCTCTTTAATATCCACTACAGCGCTCGGACTAACCGCTTTAGGGTTCAGCACAACAGGATCAAACCTTTTGATCGTTTTACCATATTCTTTTACCTCTTTAACCAAATATGGCTTCATCAGCTTACCATTATTTGCAATAGCATTGTAAACCATACATAAGTGCATAGGCGTCAATTTGATACCATAGCCGTAACCCATGGATCCTATTAAGTATTCTTCATCATGCACTCGGTTTTCATTTAAGTTTGTTTTGCTTTCACCGTTGATTTCAATTCCGGTTGGCTTGTGCAAATTCAGCTTCTTTAAATTATTGATATAGGCATCCTTATCATTTTTATAATTATGATAAATCATTTTAAAAAAACCAATGTTCGATGATTGGGCCAATGCCTTCTTAACTGAAACCCTACCTACAGGATGGCTATCCGTCACTGGGCGACGATTGCCTATTTTATAGGAAGCACTGTTCGTACAGTTAATAGTATTATCGATTTTAGTTTTTTCATCATTCAAAAGAGAAATCAGTGAAATTACTTTGCAAGTTGAACCAGGCTCTATACCCAATAGAGCATAGTTTTTATCTTCATAGTATGCCCCATCAGAGTGACGACCTAAATTTGCCAAGGCTTTAATCTTACCTGTACTTGTTTCCATTACTATGCAAGTGCCATAGGTCGCATTATCAATTTTGAGCTGCTTCATCAACGCATTTTCTGCTACGTCTTGAATATTCATATCCAAGGTGGTTACCACATCTTTTCCATTTACTGGGTCTACCTCGCTACCATCAATAGGCATAAATGCCCCGCCGGCAATCTTGCGAACAATACGCCTTCCCTCTTCTCCTTTTAGATGCTCATTAAACGAATCTTCCAATCCGACATTCTGTACATTTTTACGATGGATACCCACAGTACGATTGGCCAAAATGCCAAATGGATTATTGCGCTTTATGTGCGACTCGGTCATAAAACCACCTTTGTTCGCCCCTTTGGCAAACGGTTGTAATTTTTTGATTTTAATATATTGAGAGTAACTCACCTTTCTTGCAAGCAAAAAATATTTATTCCCTTTTTTCTGTTGCTTTTTTAATGTGAGCTTATAATCTGTAGCTGACTTACCCCGCTCCGAAAGGATACTTGCCAACCCTTTTGATAAAGAATTTATATATTTATTAAAAGTATCTTTAGGTACAGTTACTAAATCCAACCGAATATCAAATTCAGGAATTGAGCTAGATAATAAGCTGCCATCTTCAGTATAAATATTACCACGCTCGGGCTGCAATACTTGAACATCTGTGTACAAACTATCAGCGTATGCTTTTAGCTGCGGACCTTCGTTAAAAATAACCATACTCCCTTTTACTAAAATGGCCAACGCAAATAGGCACATTCCCATAAAGCACAAATACACTCTTAGTCTTATTACTTTATCCGCACTCATTTAGTTTGTAACATTTTTAGGATTCAATTCAATTTTACTAGGCGGCGAGGTTAACACACCTAAACCTTGGCCAACGGCATGCTTTGCCAATTCACTTTCTTTCGTCATTTTCATAAGTTTAGATTTCTGATCTATATGATGCCAACGCAACTGCTCAAGCTTAGAGCTAAATTTATTTAAATCACGAATCGTGTTTTCGGTATAATGAACAATAAAAATGTTTAGAATAAAAAAGCTCATCACCACTAAAATTAGAGGAATATTGTTCACCAAACCTTGCATGCCTAGGTCTTCTAGCTTTTTCTGCCAATTTGATATTTTTGTTTTTTTGTTCATCCGGGGTTTACAATTATTTTTTATTTTATCCGTTCGGCGTATCTAATTTTCGCACTTCTTGATCTATTGTTTTCTTTGAGTTCTATGGTCTTTGGTTTTATGGGTTTAAAAATTTTTAGTTTAAATGCATTTTCACTCTTATTTATTTTTCTACCTAATAGTTTTTCTTCTGGCGTCATCTCCTCTTCCGCAAATTCTCTAAATACTTCCTTTACCGCTTGATCTTCTAAGGAATGAAATGTTATCATACACACGCGACCACCAATAGCTAATTGAGGAATCACGCCACGAAGCAATTGTTTTATCACGCCGAGTTCATCATTGACTTCAATGCGAATCGCCTGAAAAACTTTTGCTAAATACGTATTTTGCTTACCGCGAATAATAGGCGTTATCAAACGAACTAAATCTTGAGTAGTTTTTAATTGAGCTGACTTTCGCTCATGCGAAATTATTCGTGCTAAAGTTTTAGCATTTGTCACCTGACCATATAGTTCAAAGAGCTTGTGAAGCCGCTCCTCATCATAATTGTTTATTACATGGGCTGCCGTAAAAGGCTGCCGAGTATCCATGCGCATATCCAAGTCTCCATCAAAACGGATAGAAAAACCTCGATCGGCTGTATCAAATTGATGCGAACTCACCCCCAAATCTGCCAGCACACCATGCAATGGCAAGCAATCATACAATCGCGCAAAACGATTGGCATACTTAAAATTTTCACCTACGAAAATTAAGTTTTCATTTTGGGGTATATTCTGCACCGCATCTTTATCCTGATCAAAAGCAATTAGTTTTCCATTTTCTAATCGCTTCAAAATTTCAGCACTATGCCCGCCGCCGCCAAAAGTTGCGTCGAGGTAGTTGCCCTTAGGATTGATGTTTAATACGTCAATACTCTCTTGTAAAAGAACAGAAGTATGATAAAGGCTCGTCTTCTTATCATCTTTCATCTGTCGTTCTTTCGTTCATCTATTTATCTATATTCTTCTATATTTCAGTCGCGCCTAAGCCCGACGTAAAACCATTTCCTAAAACCTTGTTGGCCAACGCATCCATATCCTCTCCTGTAAAAGAGTTCACCTTTTTGTGCGTTTCAGCATCCCAGATCTCTACTTTGCTCATCTGCCCTGAAAACACAATCTCCTTTTTCATGCCAGCATATTCTATCATTCCTTTCGGCAATAAAACACGCCCAGCACTATCCGGACTCAACTTGGTAGCTCCACTCAATAACATGCGACGGAGGGTTCTACTTTCAGTATTAAACTCGTTGGTATTGGCGATTATTTGATCGCTCACAACTTTCCATTGCGCCAACGTATAAAAAGCCAAACATTTCTCAAAACTTCGATTTAGTACAAACTCCTTGTCCTCTCCCGGTGTGAGCTGTTTTAAATAACCCACAGGAAGTTTTAAACGCCCTTTGGCGTCTAAATTAATTTGATATTCTCCTAATAAACCCTGCATGTGCTCGTGTAGAACATTTAGTTCCACAAAGTAACACAATTTCCCACTTTAATACCCTATAATGGCATACTGTTCTTATCCACAAAAGTTAAAATCCTATTAAGCGCTGTAAATAAAGGGCTCAAAGACAATTATACGGCATTATATTCAAAAAATGCTGTATAAACTGTGCACTGACTGTGAATTGTTTATAAACTTGGTAGATTGGTGTTTGTAAAGTCTAATTTTCGTGGATTACCTGTTGAGGAGGTGTGGGTTGACAAGAAAAAGCTGAAGCTAAGAAAATGCAAAATGAGTTTCCGTTAGTTTTGAATAGGATTAAGCAAGCTTTATTCATTAAAAAATTACCGACCTTTGCGATTAAAATGAAGACCTTGGCCCTTGGAATCGTTTGCGTATTTAGTTCTTGGCTAATTATGTATTTTAGCTCGGAGTCAAGGTATCTTTTTATTGAAACCACAGACTTAGCTACGCTCTATGAAAATCCTGATAAAACTGCCGCCCAGCTAGATAATGGCTATCCAGAAGCGGACCTAGATCAAACAAAAGCACTTATTAAAAAATATAAACTATCTGCCACTGGTACAATTCAATACCTTTTTGAAGTTACGGACCTAATGCGCAAATTTGAAAATAATGAACTGAGTTTGAACAACATTCCAGTTCAAGGGTTTGTTTATCAAAGGTTTTTCGAAAGCCGCGATAATAATATTCATATTGACTGTGGTCGATTTACTGATTTTATTAGTGTCTTTATGATGGCAAAAGATATTCCTTTCCGCAGAATCGATGCGCACTACATCCCCGATACCGCTATTGGCGCGCATTCTTTCCAAGAAATATATGTGAAGGAAAAAAACCAATGGGCCTTTGTGGATATCACTAATGACAAAATCCTATTGACATTTGAGAATGGTGATTTTGTAACCGTGAAGGATGTGTATGAAAGAATAAGTGAAAATGATTATACGGGCATAGGGGTTTATTCTTATGCTAAGCAAAATACCCAGCCTTTACCATGGAAAGAAAATATTGTCGAAGAGGATAAATGCTTTGTGCCTTCGATCATGCTGTTATACTACCACCAGAGTTTAGAAAAAGCGTACAATGGAATTGGAAAGCTAAAAAGGCAATTTTTCTTTACTGATTGGATTACTCATTTTAATCCTCCTCAAAAGCATGAAAATGCCCTATATTATACAAGAGTTTTGTTACTTTATCTCGGCGTTTTATTACTACTATTTTGGACAATTCAATTAATCATTAATCGCTCTTAGCCAAAAGTGATTCGTATTATGAATTCATGAAGCTAACATGAACCGGCTACAAATTTCATTTTTTTAGAACCAAGATGGCTTTTGTTTAAATTATTTTAATAAATTATAAACATTCTATGTATTAACAAATAGTTATGCTACTTTTAAAGTGTGAAATAAAGAAAGTCTTCGCCTCCATGAAAAGTGCTCTAGAACATACTAAAAAGGACAACCAAAGCCCGCTAGCCGTTCTGCTAGCAGCTGAAAAACTCAATACAGAATTGTCTCATGAGAACTATGGTTTTCTTTCGCGCAGCAATGGTTTTATGCCCAGGCAAGAACCTGTTTACTCTCTACCCGATTCTTTTCTAATTTGGGAAGAAATCAGAATCAATACTCCAGAAATTATTCGAGATGGGCAACTGCGACACACGTTCGATAGAATGCCTGTTCTACTACCAACGGAGGAAGCTCTTGCTGATCAATACGTTTTACGTGCGTCGGTTATATTAGGTTTTTTTGCTCATGCTTATGTAAATGTGGAGTTGCCTTTAGTAACCCAAGGTGACCTGCCCGACTCTATAAAAGTACCTTGGTCTATTATAGCCAAGCGCTTGCACAGGCCTGAACCATATTTATCCTACTTTGACTTGATTGCCTATAACTGGCAATTTCGAAAAGAAGCAGATCGTCAGATTTCGCTAGAGAATATAAATTTGCTCTATCCCATTTTTAACATCCAGGAAGAACAAGTACTCTATCTTACTCAAACAGAAATGATGGCGAATGCATCTCCAATGGTGTCGGCAGTAGCCCATGCCCAAGAAGCAGTACTAAATAATGAACCCGAAGATCTACACAAGTATTTCGATGTGATTATAGATTGTTTAGATAAAATTACCAATACGTCATTTGCGAAATTGACTTACAACCTTAATAAACCTACGGGTATGGATCCTGTAGTATTTACCAAAACGATGATGTCGTTTGCTGTACCGATAAAGAAAGGAATGCCCGGGCCAAGTGGTACCGCGTTTCCTTACGTGCATTTATTAGATGTATTTATTGGCAGAAAAAAATACAATACCAAACTTTCTAAAGAGGCCCTCACTATTCGGTCCTTGTATCCTCCCCATGTAAAAACTTTCTTGGATGCCGTATCAAAAATCAGTGTGAAGGAGTACATTGATCGAATAAATTCAGAGAAATTAACCAAGAAATATTTAAAAATTTTAGATGCCTATACTGGTGAAAATGGTTTTTTGAATGTGCATCGAAAAAGAGTATATGGCTTTATTCAAACGTCGTTTAAGGTTGGTCGTCCTCAGACAATCGGTGGGTTTGACGGTAAAAATAATGATTCAGAATGGCTTACTGTCGATAAAACTTTAAATGCAATCCGCAAAGAAAGAACAGAGACAGAATGGCAAGAATCACCAGAATCTTATGTCCCGAACAAGCCGAAGAATAAAAAAAATGATGAATTTTTGCTTTCTGATGTGGTTAACTTTAGATTGAATAAGGAAGGAGTGCGTGTGATAATAAACCAAAATGTGATAGAACTATCGCACTACGTAAAAAAGCATCCTGGAGGCTCTACGGCTATTTTAGAATTTTCAGGAGTTGATGCTTCTAAGGAATTTAAACACTTTCACACTAGCGTAAGCTCCAAGCGCGTTTTGGACGGATTAAGCATTGGCATACTAAAAGAGCCTATCATCAAAAAAGATAAACATAAAGAACTTTGGAAAATTCATAAGTCATTCCTGTTTAAAGCTATTGAGCTTTATAATATTTTTGAAATTGAAATAGACATTGCCAAAAAGAAATTCTTCCCTAACGAGAACCTTAGTTTACAAAATGATTACAAACGAAATGTCTTACTAAATTCCTCTGAGCGGTTTACTAATAACTATCTGGCAGAATTAAGAAATAGTTTTAAACCACTATCAGACTGGATAATTAATGAGTATGGAGAAAAGAATTTCTCAAGTAACTCCAATTTAAGTACGAAGAAAAAACTAAAGACAAACCCATATTCAGAGTTAGCATCATTAAGAAAATTAATTTGTTTGCTTGTAGAAACCGTTCAACTTTTTGAGTCAAAAAAAGATGTGCAAACCATAGAGTCAGAATTATTAAGAATTCAATTCATGACTAAAGAAACTTTTCTTAATTTGCGGAAAAATACTGATTGCGCGTAATTTATTCCACCCTTCTTTCAGACTTGATTTTTTAATTTCTATACTCGAAGTACGAAAAATTTTATTTATAATTTTCAAGACTTTGCCATACTCATCAAAATGCATCTCTACATCTAATGCGTAAAAATGGGCATCATAATAACACCTAATTTCTGAAACCTTACCAATTTTTAAATATTCAAATCGAGAAATCTCCACTTGAAACTGGTCATGCAACAAAGCCCAATACTCAAGAACGTCAGATTTGGTTGCAAAGTTTTTTTCGGGAGTATAGAAATTTTTTGTACTGACTTCGGGCATATAATAAACAATATTATCACTGAGAACATTCGTAAACTCGTCAAAGGCGCCTTCATTGAAATTGTCAGCCCCACGCTCAAAAATCATTTTTAACACTTCTGATATGGTCATCGCTCAAATTTTAATCTCTCTCCTGCGTTCAGACCATGCACTGTGTTTTCGCTATACACAATTTGCCCATTCACAAACGTTTTTTCTACAGAAGCGGCAAAGGAGTGTCCCTCAAAAGGACTCCAATTACACTTATACAGTAGGTCGTTTTTTGAAATATAGGACTTTTTTTCCAAATCAAGCAATACTAGGTCAGCAAAATAACCCTCTCGGATGAAACCTCGGTCTTTAATTTGAAAACACTGCGCTGGGGCATGGCACATTTTTTCTACTAATTTAGTGAGCTTAATTTTTTTCTGCTGCACATAATCTAGCATGAGTAATAGGGCATGCTGCACTAAAGGCACACCACTGGGTGCTTTTAAATAGTCTTGATTTTTCTCTTCCCAAGTATGCGGGGCATGGTCCGTTGCGATAATATCTAAAGTATCATTTTCTAGCGCTATCCAAAGTGCTTCTCGATTAGATTTTTCTTTAATAGCCGGGTTACATTTTATTTTGTGTCCATATTCGGCGTAGTCATCAGCCGTAAAATGCAAGTGATGAACACACACCTCAGAAGTAATTCGTTTTTCCGAAAGAGGCTTCATATTAGAAAAAAGTTCGAGCTCCTTGGCGGTACTAATATGAAGAATGTGTAAACGTGTATTGTTTTTTTGCGCCAATTGTATAGCAGCTAATGATGATTCATAGCACGCTTCCACGTCTCGGATAATCGGATGGTCATGAATTGTAGGCTTAGGATTAGTAGCTAAAACTCTTTCCAAATTATTTTTAATAATTCCTTCTCTTTCACAATGAGTTGCTATCAGCACTTCGCTTTCGCCAAAAATTTTATTCAGTGTTACATAATTATCCACTAGCATGTTACCTGTACTGCTGCCCATAAAAATTTTCAACCCGCAAATTTCATTTTTAAGTTCGTTTATTCTTAGGGCTTCTTCGGCATTATCATTACTAACGCCCATAAAAAATGAAAAATTAGCTGGCGAACATTGATTCGCCACTTCAAACTTTTTTTCTAGTAAATCTATAGTAAGCGTGGGAGGTTTTACATTGGGCATTTCCATAAAGCTTGTTGTGCCTCCTGCCACAGCTGCTCTCGACTCGGTTGCAATTTCTGCTTTGTGGGTCAAACCAGGCTCGCGAAAGTGGACTTGATCATCAATCACACCTGGGATAAGCACTTTATTGGTACCGTCAATTTCTTCGTGTGCTACTTTTATACTCAGATTGGACCCTATTTGTTCAATCCGTCCCTCACGCAACAGCACGTCGGAATGATATTCCTTTCCTTCATTTACAATCAATACATTCTTAATGAGATAAGGTTTCATATATAATTTTTGCAAAGCTAAAATGAATTACCTTTAAAATTGATAAATTACACTCTTAGTTATGAAGTCGTTTGCTATTGTTTTCTTAATTCTTTTACCCTTCGGAATGTTTGCACAGTCTACTTTTTTTGATCGCAATCACGACAATTATCCTCAACTAGAACGGCTCGATATACTTAGAGGCAAAGTTTCTGACAATTTTCATACGGCCAATGGCAGCATTACACGTCAACAAGCTGTAGAATTTTTGGAGGACTATGTTACATTCTTAGAAGAGGAAGACCGTATAAAAAACGAGCGAGATATTGAAGAAATAAATCTAATCCTCGAAAAAAATAGTGAATGGGCTGAAGATGAAAACTTGGGTGATTCTGACTATTCTTTGTTTGATGTTTTTTTTAAGAAACGAGCAGACTTTTTGTTTGTCAAAAAGAAAGATTTCTCATTAGCTATTAATCCAATTATCAATTATCAACAAATGGTTGAATTTGGCAATACGGATCAATTTTTATTTCAAAACCGAAAAGGAATTGAACTTCGTGCTTCTATCAAAGATAGAATTGGCATTTATTCCTCCTTTACTGACAATCAAGAGCGTGGCCCCTTACACCACCAGCGGTATGTAAACCGCGGTGAAGCCATACCGAACGGCCCCACTTATTACAAAGCCTTTAAACCGCAAAAAGCTGGCAACGCTCACGACTATATTTTAGCGAATGCTTATGTTGACGCGGAGATTATCGAAAACACCTTAAATATGAGTTTCGGCCACAATCGCTTTCACATGGGTGATGGTTACCGATCTTTATTTTTATCTGACCTAGGAAGCAATTATTTATTTTTTAAAATCAACACTCAATTCTGGAAAATAAATTATCAAAATTTATTCCTTGAACTAACCCCACAGTTTGAACGAGCTACCGACAGACTGCTTCCTAAAAAGTATGCAAGTATACACCACTTGAGTATGAACGTGACCGATTGGTTGAACTTGGGACTCTTTGAAGGAATCGTTTTTAGCCGAGAAAATAATTTTGAACTTCAATATCTAAATCCTGTCATTCTCTATCGTTATGTAGAACAAAGTATCGGTAGCCCAGACAATGCGTTACTCGGTATGAATTTTAAAATTAACCCGAATGTAAAGGCTCAATTTTATGGTCAGTTTGTCCTAGACGAATTTAAGTTTGATGAACTCACAAAAGGTGATGGTTGGTGGGCCAATAAGTATGCCTATCAGGCGGGTGCCAAGTTTGTTGATCCTTTTAAAGTAAATAACCTACTCGTTCAGCTAGAGTATAATCGCATTCGTCCTTTTATGTATAGCTATTTTAACTCAATCTCGGATTACAGCCATAATAATCAGGCGTTGGCTCATCCATTTGGTGCTAATTTATCCGAAGTAATTTTAAACGTAAACTATAAGCCACGCAAAAAAATATATATGCAGTGGGAAAGCTTTTTAAATAAGCAGGGACGAAACAATTCCGATTCTGTAACCTACGGTGGCGATATATTTAGAGAAAGCAGCACTCGTAATGCAAATCGACAAATTAATATGTTTAATGGATTTGCTAGCACTGTATTCTACTCCAACCTGAACGTGAGCTATGAGATCAAGCCCAATTTGTTTTTTGATATTGGTGGTGGTCTAAGAAAGGAGCAAGCCAGCGATGACTACAATCCTACGGATAACTCAGCATTTATCTATAGTGGCTTTAGATGGAACACCACGAGAAGGCGCTATAATTATTAAATCATAAAAAAGAATCTGAATTATATAAACTGAACTCTTAAAGAAAGTTTTATTTTGTGCAAAATAATTTGTTATGAAAAAAATAATTACACTTTTATGCGTCGGCTTCTTTGTAGTTTCAGGTTGCTCACGCGTACCACTAACAGGAAGAAAACAAGCAGCTTGGATTCCGACCGGTCAAATGCATTCGATGTCCTTTACTCAGTATTCTCAGTTTATGCAGCAAAATCGACCAATTTCAGGAACAGCTGATGCTCAAATGGTAAAGCGTGTGGGACAACGTATTTCTAGTGCGGTAACTTCTTATCTAAATTCAAAAAATTTGCAAGAAAGAGTGAAAGGTTTTAAGTGGGAGTATAATTTGGTGAATAGTCCTGAGACGAATGCTTGGTGTATGCCAGGTGGCAAAATTGCTGTCTATACCGGAATATTACCAATTACGAAAACGGAAGCAGGCTTAGCAGCTGTGATGGGACATGAGGTAGCTCACGCTATTGCCAAACATGGTAATGAAAGAATGACGAAACAATTGGGAATTAGCGCAGTTGGTGCAGTTGGACAAGCAGCGATTTCGGTAAGAAACCCACAACAAGTAAATACATTTAACCAAATGTATGGTATTGGGAGCCAATTAAAAGCGCTTCGCTGGGGACGAAAACAAGAGCTAGAAGCCGATGAAATGGGAATGATTTTTATGGCAAAAGCAGGATATAACCCGCAGGAAGCGATTGACTTATGGCGTAGAATGGCAGCAAATAGTAAAGGTCAAAGGCCCCCTGAATATTTGAGCACACACCCGCATGAAGCAACACGAATTGAAGCACTTCAAAAAATTCTTAAACGAGCTAAGGTGTATTACCGACCGAACAATAGAAATTAGTGCATGGATTTTCCTTGGTATAAAACGTTGGGTAGTTATCTTTTTCCAATTACGCTGTTGAAGCCAAGCTCAGTAATCCATAAAAAATTAAAGATCCAATATTTTAGAGGGCAGATACAACTGGAAAGTGACGCTGCCCTTTATTCTGATGGAGACCGCTACGCACCCTTCAGGCTGGGCTTTAACTACCTTTATAAAAAGAAGGAGTTACAGAACATAAAAAAATTTCTCCTGTTAGGGGCAGGTCTAGGAAGTGCGCTGCACCGTTTGCAAAGAATATATCAGCTTTATCCTTCAACCTATTTAGTGGAATATGATGAAGCCATACTCGCTCTTAGCAAGCAGTTTTTATTGCCAAGCCAAAAAAAGAATGTTCATTTTATTTGCACCGATGCACGCAAATACACCCGAGAATCTAAACAGAAATTTGATTTAATTGGAATAGATTTATTTGAGCAACTGCGCAATAGTCCTATTATTCATGAGAATTCTTTTTGGCTTAATGTTAAAAAATTACTCTCTGCAAACGGCCATGTAATTGTAAACACTATTTTTATAAAAAAGATAGATCGTACTTCATTTGAAAAGCTTTTAAGCAAAGCCTTTACTTTTGAACGAATAGTTCGTAACCCAAATTATATATATATCTTAAAATTAAAAGCATAGTATGGATAACCCAATTTTGACTGAATTAAAAAAGCATATAGGAAAGCCATATCAAAATATAAGAAGTGCGGCAGGCGGACACTTAGCTTATACAATAAAAGAAATTGACCTAGGCACCGTAACCCTGACCATGGAAGTTCGTGACATATTAACCAATCCGAGTAAACAACTTCATGGAGGTATGATGGCCATGCTAATAGATGAGGCATGCGGCCTGGCGTTTTATGCGCAAGGAGTGAGTACGATTTATTCTACTTTAAATTTGAGTATTGATTATCTGCACAGTGCCTTGTTGGGAGAAACAATTACTGCTAAGGCCAGAGCAATCAAAACGGGTAAAAAAATTGCCAATATCCATTGTGAAGTAATAAATAGTTCGAACGTTCTTTTGGCGTTTGGTACAACCAATCTAGCCAATACATTAAAAGAAATACCCTCCTCATTAATTTCTTAGGTGTTGTAAAGGAAGTAATTTAGCCTCAAATTATGTTAGCCAATAAAAAAATAATCGTAGTACTTCCTGCTTACAATGCAGCCTTGACGCTTGAAAAAACATACAACGAAATCCCATTTGATATTGTAGACGATGTTGTGCTCGTAGATGACAAAAGCTCTGATAACACAGTGGAGATTGGAAAACATATTGGGATTCAACACATTATTTCACACGAAAAGAATACAGGTTACGGAGGGAATCAAAAAAGCTGTTATAACAAAGCACTTGAATTGGGAGCTGACATTGTGATTATGCTTCACCCCGACTATCAATATACTCCCAAGCTTATACCTGCTATGAGCAGCATAATTGCTCAAGAACTGTACCCTTGCGTATTAGGTTCTAGAATTTTAGGCAAAGGAGCTTTGCGCGGTGGTATGCCACTTTATAAATATGTGGCCAATCGCTTTTTAACCCTAGCAGAAAACATCTTAATTGGTCAAAAACTAAGCGAATACCACACAGGATACCGAGCCTTTTCAAAGGAAGTTTTAGAAAGCATCTCTTATAATAAAAACGATGATGACTTCATTTTTGACAATGAAATGCTCTCTCAAATTTTTATGGCTGGTCATGAAATTGCGGAAATTACTTGTCCAACTAAATATTTTGAAGAAGCTAGTAGCATCAACTTTAGTCGTAGTATGAAATACGGTTTGGGTGTGTTGCGCGTATCGTTGCGTCATTGGCTGCATAGCAAAGGCCTTATCAAAAGCAAGTTGTACTAGGGCTGTAGACGACTTATACTAATCTCATCTGTACCAACTCGCTCATAAAGAAAACGGTCATGAAACCGACTGGCTCTGCCCTGCCAAAATTCAATTTTTTCCCAACGTAAACCATAGCCGCCCCAATGCTCGGGTCGATTAATCTCACTTTGATTCAACTTGTCTAAAGACTCCACTTTCTTCTGCAAGGCTTTTTTACTTAGTTCCATTTTTTCACTTTGGCTTGAAACAATCGCACTTATTTGACTGCCTAATGGTCGAGAATAAAAATAATCGTCCGAAGCTGCAGCGGGTATTTTTGACACCTCACCTTGAATTCGCACCTGCCTCTCTAATTCTTTCCAATAAAAAACTAAGGTTGCTTTAGGATTTTCGGATAACTGCCGGCCTTTAGCACTATTATAGTTCGTAAAAAAAATAAAGGAATCATCATGAACTGATTTCAATAGGACCGTTCGTGCATCCGGTTGACCATCAGCTCCACAAGTTGCGAGTACTACCGCATTAAAATCTTCAATTTTTGCCTTTTCAGCATCGGCATACCATTCTAAAAATTGAATTACAGGATTCTCTGCTAATTCCGTATCATCCATGGATGACTTTATGTAATCTTTCCGAACGTCTGATATTTTTGGATTAATCATAATAAAAAAACTGAATACAAAAGTATTCAGTTTCTACAATATAGTAAAGGAAAAATATTACTCTGATTTTAAATAGCTTCTCATACAAAACACTATGCCCACTACAATTACAACGCTGTAGACAACACAGCCAATCACGCCTAAATAGTCTCCGAATTTCATTGGACCGCCAAATAAAGTTTCCATCATAATATTTTCGTTTTGCTAAGCAAATATAAAATTGAAAAAGGGTTTACTGACGTTTGCGATGAAGAAATTTAAAGACAAATCCAGCTTGAACGATTGACTTTCCGTAACCTGCTTCTATAAAAACAGCATTGCGCTGTCTGAAGTAATATCTGTATCCCAACGTAATTTCAGCTGCAAATGGACCAGGCTTTTTAAAGAATGAATTAAAAGTAGAGTCTTCAGGAGTGAAGTTTGTAAAGTCTTCTGAACGCCACCTATTATATCCAAGACCTCCACCTACATACAGATCTGATCGCGGGGTCACTACCCAATGATAGTTTAAACGTAACATCGCGGCTAAATCATGAACTTTAGTTCCATAAACGAACCATAGGTTTTTTTGATGAAATTCACTAAAGCGCTGCTGTTCCCACTCAGAAGTGTATTGAACATAGGTAGCACTTAGCCCAATACTCAATTGACGCGTAAGGCCATATTCAGCTTTAAATATAAAGGGACCCACACCGTCTACCTTGTAGGCATTTTCATCTTTATGAAGATTGAATCGTCTGTTATCTAGTCGAGGAAAGCCGTAACCATAAGAAAAGTGGAGTTGGCCTTTGTCATGAGATTTAGTATCCCAATAGTACCTAAATTTATCTGCTTGCACATCTTTTGTAATAAAAGACACCACTACGAACGTAAAAAGTAATAAACTGAGCCTGCGCATAATTCCATTCTTAATAAAACACCAAATTAAAGAAAATAAAGGGATAATGGGACATCTAAAGCAAGTTTTCTACGGCTAAGTAAGTAATTCTCCTTTTCCTTGCCGCAGGATGTCAAAATCACCACTTGTACAATCTACCACGGTTGAACTTTCCACACCACCCTGTCCAGAACTTAGCATAGCATCTACTTGTTTTTCAAATTTAAAGTGAATCACATCAGGCTCTACAACTTCTTCGATATCAGCGTCTTCGGGTAATGAGGTACTTATAATAGGCTGACCAAACTCCTCTAGCAGTAATTGACAGATTGGATTGTTCGGTACCCGAATTCCCACGGTCGTTTTATTACGCATAATCAACTTGGGTACCTCTTTGCTCGCCTGCAAAATAAAGGTAAAGGGACCCGGCAAATTTGAATTGAGCACTCTAAAAACCGGTGTTGAAATACTTTTGGCAAACTTACTTAAATGACTCAAATCTTTGCAGATAAAAGAAAAATTGGCCTTTTTGGGACTAATCCCTTTCAAGGCGCACAAGCGCTCTATCGCTTTCTTATTATAAATATCGCAACCCACCCCGTAAATAGTATCCGTTGGGTAAATTAATAGCCCACCATTCCGCAGTACATCAACGGCTTGTAATATTTTTCGCATGTCAGGATTGTTGTCATGTACCTCCAATAGCATATTACAAAGGTAATGTTATATTTACAAGCTAATGAAATCATTGATCACTAGAGAAAACATTTGGTTGTTTCTTGTGGGTTTTACACTCTGTAGTTTTGCGGGTAGTGAACGTATCAATTCGTGGGGCATTATAGCCATATGCCTTTTTACAGTAGTTGATATAAATTTAATCGATAAAATAAAAAAGACAATTTGGTTGAAAAATACTGTACCCATGTTTACTTTCTTTGGGGTCTATTTACTTTTTTTTTTATTTTCTGAACGTGATGCTGATGCAACACATGCATTAGTTTCTAAGCTTAGTTTTTTTTTACTTCCTGCAGCATTTACTATTGAAAACTATTTTACCAAAAAAAACGAGCAGCTGCTCATGCTTGTCTTTAGTATGGCACTGTCCATAAGCTTGGGCTATCAAATTTCTAGCTCACTGCTTGATAATTACTTTTTGGCTAAATCCCCTAATCTTTCTCTTGCTTTTAATCGCATCTATGTTTCCTCCTACATAATGCACCCAGGTTATTTTTCGGCTTTTTTACTTACCGGTATCATTTGGCATACCATACAAAGAAATAAATACTCCCTACTATTCATCAGTATTTTTACAATCGGCATTATCATCTTATTATCAAGAATCGTTATCCTGATTTATGCTCTGTTCTTCCTCTCCATAGGGATTCGGTATATCTGTAATTCAGCGAATAAGTTGCGAAATACTTTTCTTTTGATTTTTGCTTTTATTCTCTCTTGTTTTGCTGTTTATCAAATTCCTCTAGTGAAACATAGGATAGTTGCCACAGTAGAAAACATTAATAACACAAATAAAAAAATAAACCTAGAATCGGCAACTGCTTCTCGCCGTATTACCTATGAGCAAGAATTATATCTCGTATTCAATAAACCACTTTTAGGGTATGGCCTCGGCAATGCTACGAAAAAACTAAGAGAGCATTTAACAACCAAAGGTTATACGGCACTGGGTAGAGACATGAATACGCACAATCAGTACGTCAATACTTGGATGAATACTGGCATTTTCGGTCTACTTGCCTTGCTTACACTTTTGGGTTCTTCTTTCCTATATTTTAAGAAAAATAACAGAGGAGTACCCCTATGGCTAGCTATAATGATTTGTTTTTTGTTACTGACCGATGATCTATTAGAAATTCAAGCTAACTGTGTATTCTTTGCACTGATACTTAGCTTGTATCGCACAGAGAAAAAAATTACTTATTCGTAAACTTATAACCTACGCCTCGAATGCTATGAAAAAATTCAGGGTTGCGAGAATCTTGTTCAAAATATTTTCGGAAAGTAAGTACAAAATTGTCTATAGTTCGAGTACTAGGATATACATTATAACCCCAAACAGTTTTTAAAATTCGTTCGCGGGTTACTACCTCATTTTGACTTTCAACTAAAAGCTTAAGGAGCATCAGTTCTTTTTTAGTTAAGGTATGCGACTCGCCATTTTTATCAACACATTCTTGCGCTTGGAAATCTATTCGATTTGGACCAAATGTAATTTCATTCACAACTTTACCGTTGCTATGAATTTGTTCATTTTTTTCAATTAATTTTTCAACCCTCAGAATAAGTTCTTCCAAATTAAACGGCTTGGTCATGTAATCATCTCCACCACGCTTCAAGCCTGCCACGCGATCTGCTCCCGTATCCTTTGCCGAGAGAAAAAGAATCGGCACATCATTGTTTTGTACTCGAATTGTTTCGCATACAGTGAGCCCATCCATTTCAGGCAACATAATATCCAAAAGGATACAATCAAAATGCTCACTTTTGAATGTGTTAATTGCCTTTTTACCCGTATCAGCCACTACAACCTCATAACCTTCTAACTCAAGATTTAGTTTTAGCGCATCGCTCAAACTTTTTTCGTCTTCAACTACTAAAATGGAAGGTTTGGATTTAGTCATTTACTTGTTTTTTTAAAGGGTTAAAATACTATTTCAAAGATAGAACCTTGTGGTAAATTGTTTCTCACTACAATGTCATATTTAAAAAGTCGCACAACTTTTTTTACCAAATACAAGCCAACTCCCGTTCCTTCAGATTGTCTCGTATTTTCATTTCCCGTGCGATAAAATTTATCAAAAATCAATTTTTTTTCTTCATCAGATATTCCTATTCCTTCGTCTATTATTTGCAATGTAAGGCCGTTCGACTCCGGTAGCAGTTTCATAATGATTGAGCTTTCTAAGGCGCTGTATTTATGAGCATTTTGTAACAAATTTGAAATCACTAATTTCCAGAGTCCAGGATCTCCTTTTACAGTGTAGGCCTTTTCCAATGCAAAGTCAACTTCAAGATTTCTGTCTTCAATCGTCTCCATAAAATCCTCAGCAGCTTGCATAGCCACTTCAGCTATATTGCAAGAACTGTCATACAACTTTCTGCCCCCATCTTCTAGTTGGGTACTGACCACAATATTGTTACATAAACTTGTCAGCCGCTTGGCTTCTCGCTCACTACTCTTTAATAATTTTTCTTGAATATCAGGATCTACTTTTCTTCGGAGCAAAGTTTGCAAATTCAAAATAACACCTGCTAAGGGCGTTTTTAATTCGTGCGTTACGCTCATCATAAAATTGCGTTGCAACTTCGAAAGTTGTAACTGCTTATAAAAAGCACGATAAACAAAATAGGCACTCACCAAAATGACTATTAAAAAAGTGAGTCCTTCACCCCAATATTGCCCGTACTCTGTACTTAATTTTTGCTCTGCCTTACTAAACTCACCTGAATAATCATTTTCAGGATTTAGTTTTTGCAACAATTCTATTTTTGATTTTTCCAAAGCATAAATCTCATCTGACTTTAAAAAATGAGAATACCCCCACCAAACAATGGCCGAAATAACGTATAAAAACAAAATGGTATAAGAAAGCGTAAAACGCATAAAAGCAAATTTATACTTTAAATAGTCAAATAAATTTTCTTAGTACCATTTTCAGGTCTAATTTTACACACTCTTGGCAGATTTGTTTATTGTTCGGCCAAGGATTAAAACAACTGAACTAATAAACATCTCCTTTTAAAAATTTCTTGAGAAATTTTATTAGTTCAGTTAAAATAATAAAATTGAACTAATATGACATTACGCGAGCTACTCGAAAAACAAATTGTAATCATTGATGGTGCTATGGGCACCATGATTCAACAATACAAATTAGAAGAAGCCGATTATCGTGGTGAGCGATTTAAAGATTGGCATTGCGATGTAAAAGGTAACAACGATCTACTAAGTATCACACAACCCAATATTATTAAGGATATCCATTTAGAATATTTGAGAGCGGGCGCCAATATTATTGAAACCAATACATTCAACGGACAAGTGATTTCCATGGCTGATTATGAAATGGAGGCACTCAGTTTTGAAATAAACGAAGCAGCTGCTCAATGTGCTCGAAAAGCTTGTGAGGAATATGCCAAAGAAAGTGACCAACCAACCTTTGTGGCCGGCGCTATAGGACCAACAAACAAAACACTCTCTCTTTCTCCTGATGTAAACAACCCTGGCTACCGAGCAGTAACTTTTGATGAAATTGAAAATGCTTATCATGAGCAAGTTGCGGGATTAGTACAAGGTGGAGTGGATATTATAATGATTGAAACCATTTTTGACACTCTTAATGCCAAGGCCGCAATTTTTGCAACCAAGCGATACTTTGCAGAAAATAATATGGAACTCCCTATTATGATTTCAGGCACCATAACGGATAATTCCGGACGGACGTTGAGCGGACAAACACTCGATGCATTTTATTATTCAATACAGCACGCCCAGCCCATTTCCGTAGGCTTGAATTGCGCATTAGGTGGCGAGCAGATGTATCCTTTTATTAGCAACTTAGCCAAAGTAGCGGACTGCTACGTGAGCGCCTACCCCAATGCCGGCTTACCCAATGCAATGGGTGAATATGATGAAACGCCTGAATACACTGCTACTATAATTAAGAAATGGGCCGAAGAAGGTTTGATCAATATAGTAGGCGGATGCTGCGGTACAACACCACCGCACATCAACGCAATTGCAAAGGCGGTGGAAGAAGTAACACCTAGAAAATTAAAAGAATTAGCATAATCTAGTGATGCGAAAAGAGAAATGAGTGCACATACTCATTACTCGTTTCTCCTTACTTAACACCATTAAACAATGAAACTAAAAATAGCAGGATTAGAACCTTTACAAGTTTTTGAAGGAAGCAACTTTATCAATGTTGGCGAGCGGACCAATGTGACTGGCTCTCGCAAATTTGCCAGGCTGATCAGAGAAGATAAATATGAAGAAGCCCTCACCGTAGCACTGCAGCAAGTAGAAAATGGTGCACAGATTATTGATATCAATATGGATGATGCACTGCTCGACGGTGTAGATGCCATGACCACTTTTTTAAACCTAGTACAGGCCGAGCCGAGCATTGCCAAAGTCCCTATCATGATAGATAGTAGCAAGTGGGAAATCATAGAAGCTGGGTTAAAATGTGTGCAAGGAAAGTGTATCGTAAATTCTATCTCGCTTAAAGAAGGAGAAGAAAGTTTTAAGAAACAAGCTACCCTTTGTAAACTGTACGGTGCAGCTGTTGTTGTTATGGCTTTTGATGAAAAAGGCCAGGCTGATACGTTAGAGAGAAGAATTACGGTGTGCTCAAGAGCGTATAAAATTCTTACAGAGGAAATTGGTTTCCATCCTAGTGATATCATTTTTGATCCTAATGTATTTGCGGTAGCCACTGGTTTAGAAGAGCATAATAATTATGCCATAGATTTCATAGAAGCGGCCAAGCAATTGAAAGAAAAATTCCCCGAAGTATCCATCAGCGGTGGAATTAGTAATTTATCTTTTTCCTTTAGAGGAAACAATTATGTGCGGGAAGCCATGCACAGTATTTTCTTATACTACGCTATTCAAAAAGGATTGAATATGGGCATTATAAATGCAGGTGCGCTGCCAATTTATGATGCCATAGAACCGAAACTCAAAGACTTGATAGAAGATGTTCTTTTTAATAAACATGATGGCGCCACGGATGCCTTAATTGATTTTGCCGAAGGCTTACAAGATAAAAAAGGAACGGAGCAAAAGAAAGCGAACTTAGAATGGCGCGAGGGTACTGTTGACGCCAGGTTGTCTCATGCACTAGTAAACGGCATTACAGAATTTATCGATGAAGATACTGAAGAAGCTCGGCAGTATTATAGCAAACCGTTGGAAGTGATTGAGGGTCCGCTAATGGCCGGTATGAATGTGGTGGGAGATTTGTTTGGTGCAGGTAAAATGTTTTTACCACAAGTAGTAAAAAGTGCACGCGTAATGAAAAAGTCAGTGGCAATCCTTACTCCGTATATCGAAGAAGAAAAGAAAGAGCAAGAGGATACGAGCAACGCACTTAAAGTATTATTGGCCACGGTAAAAGGCGATGTGCATGATATTGGAAAAAATATTGTAGGCGTAGTACTCGGTTGTAACGGTTATGATGTAATTGATCTTGGTGTAATGGTACCCACTGAAAAAATTATTGATGAAGCTATCAAGAATAAAGTTGATGTTATTGGACTCAGTGGGTTAATTACTCCATCTCTAGACGAAATGGTTGGTGTGGCACAAGAAATGAAAAAGCGTGATTTAGACTTACCCCTTTTGATTGGCGGAGCCACCACAAGCAGAATGCACACAGCTGTGAAAATTTCACCCAATTATGACAAGGGTGTTTTACACATTTTAGATGCGAGTAAATGCGTAACTACGGTTGGAGAATTATTTCAAGAAGGAAAAGGTGAAGCACTGCTTCAGAAAACAAAAGAAGAATATGACGGCCTGAGAGAAAGTTTTGCTAGTAAGCAAAGTGCTAAACAACTCATTTCTTATGAAGAAGCAAAAAAGAATAAAGTACAAATTGATTGGACTAATTTCGAAGCCGCTCCACCCAATTTTTTAGGCGTTAAAAATGAAGTTGTACACGTAGCCACATTGAGAAATTATATTGATTGGACACCATTCTTTATCACTTGGGAAATGCACGGAAAGTATCCTGCTATTTTAAACGATGAAGTAGTCGGTGTGGAGGCCACAAAACTTTTTAAGGATGCCAATGAGTTATTAGACAACATAATCAGTGAAAAATGGCTGACACCACAAGGTACGTTTGGAATTTGGGAAGCGAATGCCATTGCCGATGATGACATCGAATTATCCAATGGTATACAATTAAATTTTTTACGCCAACAATCAAAGAAATCTGCAACGCAGCCTAACCTTTCCTTAGCTGATTTTATTTGCCCAGCTAGTGAAAACAAAAAAGATTATCTCGGTGCATTTGCCGTAACTATAAAAGGCATCGAACCACACGTAAAAACATTTGAAAAAGCTCATGACGATTATAATAAAATCATGCTGCAAGCCTTAGCGGATCGACTAGCTGAAGCATTTGCGGAGTACCTGCACGAACAAGTCCGTAAAAACTATTGGGGGTATGCAGCTGATGAACAGTATGAAAATAATGAACTCATCAGGGAAAACTATCAAGGAATTCGTCCCGCACCCGGTTACCCTGCGTGCCCAGACCATACCGAGAAAACGAAACTTTTTGAGCTTTTGGGTGGCGAAGAAAATACAGGTATTAGCTTAACCGAAAGTTTAGCGATGTATCCTGCATCATCCGTGAGCGGTTGGTACTTCTCGCACCCTGAAAGTAAGTATTTTGGAATTGGTAAAATGCAAGAAGACCAATTAATTGATTACTCTACACGCAAAAAAGAGAATCTTGACGTGATGCGAAAATGGCTATCCCCGAATTTGATTTAAATACATTTCACATTGAAACGCTACCTTTGATCAGGAAATGACAGAAGGAAGATTTTGGGAAAAACCTTGGATGGCTTTTACAATAATTATTGTTCTTGCTGCTTGGTATACTCACAGTTCAACATATTATATTCAGCCCGATTTAGACGGTGGGCTTGTCTGGGCTTTAAACGATTTTTTTTCTTTTCGTCAAATAGACGTTTTCACTTACCCTCATAGTAACGGGCCCTTGTATTTATTAAAAACACCTAGTGAAAAAGGCGACCACCTCGTCTTGGCTCTACTGTTTGATTTCTTTTCAAAAATTGTGCTTGGATATTTTTTATTCTTACTTACACAACTAAAGAAAAGAAACATATGGCTGTCATGTGCAATCTTTATTTTTTTTTTAAGTGTTTTAAATATTGATTTCGTAATAATTGCAGCAGTTCTTGCGAGCTCATATTATATCTATATTACTAGAAAACCAATCACCTATCTACCCGCTCTTTTATTAATTAGCTGTAGCATTTTTATTAAAGGCTCCATAAGTTTTCCAACACTAGCTATATTCCTCTCTCTGCTCATCACATTATCTTTTCATCGAAATTTTAAATTGGTCGTTCAATTAATTTTATTGCAAGCAGGTGTTTTTTTTATTCTCTGTTGTATTCTTTATCGCCATCCTTATGACGGAATTGTGTGGACAGTTCAATCAGTAATGGCTTCAGTTTCCTACGGCAGTAATCAAGCCATTTATTTTACTAACTTTCCATTGTTTTTGTTCCCTTCCTTACTTCTCGTTTTAATTCCGCCCTTATGGATAAAGGATAAGCAATACCGTATTTTTTATTTCCTGACACTTCTGCTAATTATTGTATTTTGGAAATACGTTCTAGGTCGACAAGACTTTTCACATTATCGAGCTTGGTATTCGTTGTGCTTTTTGCTTACTGGATTTTCATTCATTCTTTTTGAAATAGATACTATAAAAAAAGCTACCCTTTTATATTTTTTGAGTTTTACCTTCTTTCTTACGAATGCTAAAAAAGGTGATTCACCCAAAACTATCGGAATCAATACGCCTCATATCACTAGTTTTCTCAGTGGCATATTCAAACCTAAAAAGGTGAAACAAACCTTTATACAAAAAAGTGACCAACTAAACGCCTCAATCAATTTGAGCGATAGCATGCTTGGTATTATCAAAAATCAAAGCGTAGATGCCTATCCTTGGCAGCTCAGTATTCTAAGGAAATATAAACTGAATTACTCTCCTCGTCCGAATTTTATTTCAACTCTTTTGGGACAAAAAGCTGACAGCAGTGACTCCATTCACTTCGCTAGTAAAAAAGCTCCTCAGTATATTTTATGGCACAACTCGGGTAACCTACTCTATCAACTTAGTGCGCATGATCAAATTTATTTGCCGAATACCGCATCGAAAGCCATTGCTAGTATTCATACAAATTATGAATTGCTGATGTACGAAAATGGAATTGCACTTTGGAGTAAAAATAAAAATGATAGCTCATTCAAAAGAAGTAAAAACTCTAAACTGAATAGTATGGAAATTAGATTGAACGAATGGTTCCCCGCACCACCTATGGACTCAACATCCACTTTTTTTGGCAGAACGGACTTCGTGCTTTCTACGACGGACAAAATCAGAAAGGCTATTTATCAAGGACGATTTTTTAAAATAGTTTATAAACTTGAAAACGGAAAAGTAGCGTGGCATTTCCTTTCGTTGCAATCGCTTCAGCGCAATTTTTTATTACAACCTTACTTCATAAATCCTGCACTCAATTTTCAAACCGTTTCGGAAATTAAAATTGAACCCATGTCTGAAAAATTTGAGAAACAAAAAATTACCCTGAGATGTTACAAAGGCTTCCCCTTAAAAGACACACTGTGATTTAATATTGAGGCTGCACTGGCTTATTCTTCATAATACTATCAATTTTTTCCATAATTTCTGGAGTCAACTTTTCTTTATCTTCTATCGCTTTCAAGTTTTCCGTAAGTTGCGTTTTCTTGGAAGCACCTAAAATGGCTGTGGTAACATTTTCATTATTGATAGCCCAGGCAATACTTAGTCTCGCAGTAGACATATCCAATTGCTTCGCTAGTTTCCCTAGACGTTCCACTTTTTTAAGGTTGTCTTTGGTAAGCCATTGATCTTTTAGCCAGTCCATATCCTTGAGAGCCAAACGAGATTTTTTAGGAATGCCATCGTTGTATTTTCCAGTTAGTAATCCTGAAGCTAGCGGACTCCAAATCGTGGTTCCCAAACCAACCGTTTCATAAATCATGCTAAACTCCTTTTCTATTTTTTCACGATGAAATAAATTATACTGTGGTTGTTCCATGGTTGGTCCTATCAAATGATACTTTTCAGCTAAACGGTGGGCCTCCATTATTTCTACACCACTCCACTCGCTAGTACCCCAGTATAAAATTTTTCCTTGCTGAATCAAAGTATTCATGGCCCGTAACGTTTCTTCAATGGGTGTGTTCTTATCAGGGCGATGGCAATAAAATAAATCTAAATAATCCGTTTGCAATCTAGTAAGCGCCTCATGACAAGCCTCTGTAATATGCTTTCTACTTAGGCCTTTTTGGGTTGGTTTATTTTCCTTTCCATGCCAACCAAAAAAAACTTTTGATGATAGCACATAGGAAGTTCGATCCCACTTTTTCATTTTAAACATACGGCCCATCATCAATTCACTTTCGCCATGTGCATACACTTCAGCATTATCAAAAAAGTTAATGCCTGCATCATAAGCCATGCTCATTAGGTCTCCTGCAAGCTTATCATTGATTTGTTTGTGAAAACTAACCCAGCTACCAAATGATAGTACTGAAAGTTGCAATCCTGATTTTCCTAAGTTTCTGTATTCCATAATAGCCTTTTTAGAAATCAATACTTGTATGTAAGGATTGACTTATTCTTCATCAAAACTACTACTATAGTATTTATATTCTCTTTTAAAACTAATTTTGGATTGTATATTTTTTTACTGTCTAATATACTTCCGCCACTTCTCAGCAACAGCTTTTATATCTTCAGGCAATTCACTATCAAAGTGTATCTCTTCTTTCGTATGCGGATGAACAAAGCCAAGAGTTTTGGCGTGTAACGCTTGACGAGGACAAATCTCAAAAGCATTATGCACGAATTGTTTATACTTAGTGTAGACGGTTCCTTTTACAATCTTATTGCCCCCGTAGGTTTCATCGTTAAAAAGAGGGTGGCCCAACGATTTCATGTGCACTCGAATCTGATGAGTACGCCCAGTTTCTAATATACATTCTATCAAAGTAGTATAGCCAAAGCGCTCTATTACTTTGTAATGGGTAATGGCAGTTTTTCCTTCATCTCCATCAGGGTAAACTTGGTACTTCGTACGGTATTTCTGATCTCGGCCTATGTTAAGATTTATCGTTCCCTCATCCTCTTCAATCGGCCCCCAAACCAAGGCAATGTATTTACGCTTCGCGGTTTTTTCTTTAAACTGATCAGCCAAAAATTGTACACTTTGTTCATCTTTTCCAAAAAGTAAAAGACCCGAGGTATACTTATCGATGCGATGAACTAATCCAATACGCTGTAACTCTTCATCCGTTTTTTGCCAGTGAAAAGCAACTGCGTTCACTAAGGTGCCATCCGGATTGCCATTACCTGGGTGCACTACCATACCTGGCTTTTTATTTACTAGCATGATGTAATCATCCTCGTACACAATGTCTAACGGAATGTCTTGCGGAATGATTTCACTACTCGGTGGCTTGGTAGAACTAAACACTTGTATATGTTGCCCTGGCTTTACTTTGTGATTTGATTTTACTACCTTCTCATCCACCAGCACCCAACCATTATCGCACGCATTTTGAACTCTACTACGGGAAACATTTAAAAGCTTCTCGGATAAAAATTTATCAATTCTCAGAGGACTCTGACCTGGATCAACCGTGAATTCTTTGAATAATTCTAATTCGTTGTCGTTGTTTTCTTGTTCCAAAATTAATTGCGAAGGTAGTTCTTAGATTTGAGGATGACCGTATTGGGTAATTTGATAATGCCTTTAGCATTATTTAATTTCAAAAAGGTATTTCGAATACCAAAATTGGGTGTCATTCTTTTTTCTTATCAAAAAATTTAAAATAAACAAATACTAGCAAGATTCCGATAAAAAGCAAAATGCCAAAGGTGGCCACAAAATGCAAACCCAACACTTTCCATTCTGTCATTTCAGCTTGTCCACTTTCTTTATAGGCAAAATATTTTCTAGCCGAATGAACCAAGGACATAAATAATGCCCATAGACCTGTCAATGCGTATGCTCTGTCTTTTGTCATGACCGTTCAAAAATATGCCAATTACTTCTTGACAAAGCTCGAAGTGAGAATAAAAAGTGAGAACTTCGCTATTATGCAGGTTCGCTTTGAAGACTTAGGTAGAATACGATATAAAGATGCTTGGGATTATCAAGAGAAATTATTGGCAGAAAACCTGGAAGTAAAAAAATACAATCGACAGTTAGAAATAGATAAGTCCGATGTTGAACCACAAAATACACAAAGTCATTTTTTAATTTGTGAGCATGAACCAGTTTACACATTAGGTAAAAGTGGCGCCATGGAAAATTTACTCGTAGATAATAAAGTTTTAAAAGAAAAAGGAATTGAATTTTTCAAAACGAACCGTGGCGGAGATATTACCTTTCACGGACATGAACAGATTGTGGGCTACCCTATTTTAGACTTAGAATTAATTAAGCCTGATATTGTGCTTTACATGCGCAATTTAGAAGAAGTTATTATTCGCACTTTGGCAGAATATGGTTTGGAGTGTGGGCGCAGCGAAGGAGAAACAGGTGTATGGCTTGACACGGACGACATCTTTAAGGCCCGGAAAATTTGTGCTTTGGGTGTAAAAACTAGCCGTTGGATTACCATTCATGGCTTTGCTTTGAATGTAAATACCGATCTAGCGTTTTTTAAAATGATTATTCCTTGTGGCATTGAAAATAAACAAGTGACTAGTTTGGAAAAAGAACTTGGAAGAAAAGTTCGCTTACAAGAAGTACAAGAGAAAATTAAGAAGCATTTTGAAACTGTGTTTGGGGTGGAGTTAGTACAGTAACCAATTTAAAAAAATGAAGGACCTAATTTGGAAATTAATACTACCATTGACCATTATTTCTTTCGCAATATTTACAAAATATTGGTACGTTAGTATAGTAGATGGTCCAAATGTTTATATGTATGGGTTCCCATTAATTTGTGTTAGTGATGGTATACACACTTCCATGTCTTTGTATTTTTATATTTATGATTTGATAATTGATTTTTTAATATATTTAATTTTTTGGTCATTTATTGTGATTTTATTCAATCTTTTTTTCAGTCCAATAAAAATCTCAAAAATAATTTATCTTTCTTTAATTACGCTTGCAATCATTTTTCTTTTATTATTTGTTGTTGTTATAAATGTTTCCGAAAGTAGCTTTTATCCTAATAGGAATATGGAGATTGAAGTTATCAATACAAATTTTCGAATTCTTGGGCAATAAGGCACCAAAGTATTAATTCAGTCCAACATAAATTGACCGTATCTTTGTTTACACTAGTGATGCGAAATCATTACAGCTTAGAGTCTGTGTAAAACATGTCCAAACTACCTAAAAAGCATAAATTTATAGACCTTTCTGACTATGGAAGGCCTGTAGCAAAAATAATTGCTGGCGCATTAAAAAATACAAAGCTTACACCGATTCATATTACTGTAGGCTTCATCATTTCTGGACTATTAGCTATCTATTGTATTCTAGAATCGCAGTATATTTTAGCAGCCTTTTTTCTAATTTTCAAATCCATATTGGATGCCGCTGATGGTGAGCTAGCTCGTGTAAAAAACACACCCTCCTATACCGGCCGTTACTTAGATTCTATAGCGGATATTATCTTGAACGCTCTATTTTTTCTTACTATTTGGTACGTCACTACCACCTCTATTTGGGTATGCCTTATTGCTTTTGTTGGCTTACAATTGCAAGGCACTTTGTATAATTATTATTACGTCATTCTCAGAAACAAATTGCAAGGAGATACCACAAGCAGAATATTCGAAAACGAGCCCCCCATCGCTTTGCATGGGGAAACACAAAAACGAGTAAACGTATTATTTGCTCTTTTTAAAACATTGTATGTGGCCTTTGATAAAACTATTTATTATTTAGATAGAAATGCCTCGCAGGGAAAATTGTTACCCAATTGGCTTATGACGGGTGTTTCCGTTTTAGGTCTAGGCTTTCAATTACTCATCATAGCCGTTATGCTGGCGCTTGGTTATAAAGAGTATATTTTACCCTTTTTTATAATGTACACTTTATTAATTTTCTTGTTCGTGGGTATTAGAAAAACGTTTTCTTCCTAGAAAAACTTGAAGTTTAGAGCCGTCAAAAAAAAATTATGCGTACGCAATGATCACTGTTTACGATATTAGACCATAGTGAAAAACACGATAACTATTCGGTTTAAAAAAATTCTAACCTACGCCTCCACAGTAGCATTCTTCTTTTCTAGATACTCTTCGTAAGTACCAATGTGGTCACTCATGCCATCTGGGCGCAATTCTATTACTCGGTTACAAGTTGTATTGGCAAACGTCTGATCATGAGTGGCCATTAATATATTGCTTGGAAAATCTCTACAACCATTATTAAAAGCTTGAATACTTTCTAAGTCAAGGTGGGCCGTTGGCTCATCTAAGATGACAACATTCGGATTCATAAGCATCATGCGGCTTACCATACAACGCACTTTTTCTCCTCCACTTAATACAGGTACCATTTTATTTACCTCGTCTCCACGGAATAACATCCTTCCAAAAAACTGACGTAAAAAATCCTCATCCACATCTTGCGTACCTTCTGGTACATATTGGTGAAGCCAGTCTAGTAAGTTTAAATCTTGCTGAAAGTATTCCTCGTTGTTCACAGGCAAATAAGCAGTTGTGATAGTGGTTCCCCAGGTGTATTCACCACTATCTGCCTTCATTTTTCCGTTAATGATTTCAAAGAAAACAGTCACAGCACGTTTATCATCAGCTACAAAAAGAATTTTATCATTTTTGCTTACATCAAAATTTATATCACTGAACAAAGTTTCTCCATCAACTGAGGCACTTAATTTTTCTACTTTTAAAATATCATTCCCTACGGGACGATTTGGCGTAAAAAATATACCAGGGTAACGACGATTACTCGGCTTAATATCTTCAAGCACTAGTTTTTCCAATGCTTTTTTACGACTCGTTGCCTGTTTACTTTTACTAGCATTCGCACTAAAGCGCCTGATAAAGTCCTGTAAGTCTTTTCGTTTGTCTTCGGTTTTTTTATTCTTGTCCGTTGCCTGACGAGCAGCTAACTGACTACTCTCATACCAGAAAGTATAGTTACCAGTATACGTATTTATTTTTCCTTTGTCTACATCCGCTACGTGTGTGCAAACCGTATCCAAAAAGTGCCTATCGTGACTCACCACAATGGCAATGTGAGGGTAGTCTGCGAGAAAATCTTCGAGCCAAAGAACGGTTTTTAAATCAATGTCATTGGTAGGCTCATCGAGTAGTAATATTTCGGGCGTTCCAAAAAGCGCCTGTGCCAGTAAAACTTTAATCTTCACTTCGCCCGCTACATCTTTCATAACGCTCTGATGCGCTTCTTCTTTTACTCCAAGGTTTACCAATAATTGAGCTGCATCACTTTCCGCTGTATAGCCGCCCATTTCTCCAAACTTCTCCTCGAGTTCACCAGCTTTAATGCCATCAGCTTCGCTAAAATCCTCCTTCATATACAAGGCATCTTTTTCCTGTTGTATTGAAAAAAGATCTTTATTACCCATCAAAACTGTGTTTAAAACAGTTTCTTCATTAAAAGCATAATGATCCTGACGTAAAAAACTTAGTCGCTGTCCAGGAGTAATTGATACACTTCCTTTATTCGGCTCAATATCACCAGAAAGGATTTTCATAAAAGTAGATTTACCAGCACCGTTCGCTCCGATAATGCCATAGCAATTACCTTCGGTAAAATTGATATTCACTTCGTCGAACAAGGTTCGCTTTCCAAATGAGAGAGATACATTATTAGTTGAAATCACGGTTTTTAATTTTAGAGCGCAAAGGTAGGAGTATATAGCAGAAAAACCCCAAAAAGGGGCTTTTCTGAATAATGAAAAAAAACACTACTTAAATACTACTACATTTTTAAGTAAAGGTTGAATAAGTTAGTTGTTTGGATAACAGCACTTAATCAATCCTAAAGATACTCTACTTGTGTAAGCCTTATTACAGCATTTGAGTATTTGGGCGTTTTGAATGAGTATTTGGGTAGAAAATATCAAAATAAAAGAAAAAATTAGGGCTATTTTAGTGCTACTTACAAATTAATATGAATAAAAACTACCTAGAAATCTACGACTACATTGCTCCCATACACCCGGCTCATACCATGGACTTACCATTATCAGAGCAACACATTGGCAAGAATATTAAAATAGCCACTAAAGAAAACCCCGATATTGACGAAGCGCAAGTGGTTATAATCGGCTGCGGAGAATTTAGAAATCAATATCCTAATAGTAACTATAGCGATGGTCCAGACGCCATTCGTCGAGCTTTATATCAGTCGTATTACTGGCATGAGGATATCATTATTGCCGATTTGGGCAATATTATTGAAGGAGCAACTGCCGCTGATACTTATGCCGCTCTGCTGGCTGTTCTTAAAGAGCTCAATGTTTTGGACAAAGAAATTATTGTACTTGGCGGTTCTCACGACATTAGTTTACAACAATATCAGGTGTACAAACAAAAGTCAGAAATTATTGATATGTCCGTAATCGATATGCTGGCGGATATAGATTCGAATAGTAATCTAAAGTATGAAAATCATCTATTGGAATCGTTGACCTCTACGCCTAATTATATTAGAAATTTTAGTTTGCTAGGTTTTCAGTCTTACTATGTTAATCCAAATGTCATCGAAACTCTTCATCGATATGGATTTGACTGCGTACGGGTAGGAAAAGCTAGAGAAAAAATAAACGAGCTCGAGCCTGTTCTGCGCATGAGTACCGTTTGTAGTATCGACATAAACTCCGTCCGTTTTTCAGATGCTCCCGCAAATCGAACGGGTTCGCCCAATGGATTCTACGGAGATGAAATATGCAAGATTACCCGATATGCTGGAATGAGTCAAAAGCTTACTTCGCTTGGCATATACGGTTATCAGCCAAAATATGACACAGATGAAACCACAGCTAAACTGATTGCTCAAATGATTTGGTACTATATAGACGGTATGCTCTTTGCTAAAAATGAGTCTGTAATTGATGATGAAAATGCCTTTTTATCATATAATGTTTCCTTTACTGATCAGGATATTTTATTCAAAAAAAGCAAAAAAACAAATCGCTGGTGGATGCAAATCGAAGCAAATAGTTTTCTTCCTTGCACCTATGATGATTACTTAACCGCTTGCGATAACGAGATCCCGGAGCGATGGTTACGCGAAAAAGAGCGCTCTCTTTAAGTTTCGCTGACAGAAAAATGACAAAACGGATTTCCTAAAAAGCTAAAAAAGTCTTAATTTGGGAAAAGAATGTTAAAGGTTTCATTCCATATTCGTTTTTTTTGCTTCATGTTACTGACAGGTTTGCTAGTAACTAGTTGTAAAAAATCAGTGGAAGATACTAGTCCTACCATTTTGCCCTTAGAAACTTTTACCTATCAACTTTACGATTCTGTTGAAGGAAAAGCGGGAGTTGAACATTTTAGATTAAACCGAATATTAGAATTTAAATATGATCCGAATGTTGACAAATGCTACCTGCCAAAAGAAAATTCACCTGAACCTCAAATAGATACTTTTGATAGAAGCGAGTATTGGAAAAGAGGTTACATTAATCGTGCTGATTTCTACCATAGAATTATTTTCAACGGTGACACCATAACAATTCATCATAACACAAATAATACTGTTGGTACCAGTAATTTTAGGTTCACGCAAGGGGTTCGGTTGTAAGGCTTCTTCCTATCTTTACTTAATATGAAATATTTATTTTTCAGCGTACTCTGCGGCATTATCTGCCTACAGCAAAATAGTCTATTAGCTCAGCAAAAAACAATTTATGATTTTACAGTAGAATCATTGGACGGAGGTGAAATAAAGTTTGCTTCGTTCAAAGGAAAAAAAATACTTATTGTTAATACGGCATCAAAATGTGGTTTGACGCCTCAGTATGAAGGTTTGGAGCAGCTTCACAAAGAATATGGAGACAATTTAGTAATTGTTGGATTTCCTGCCAACAACTTTGGCAAGCAAGAGCCGGGCTCGGATAAAGAAATAGCCACTTTCTGTAAAAAAAACTTTGGAGTCAGTTTTCTGATGGCATCCAAAATTTCTGTGAAAGGTGATGACCAACATCCTTTGTATACATGGCTCACACAAAAAAGTGCTAATGGATTTCGCGATAGCGAAGTACAATGGAATTTTCAAAAATACTTATTGGATGAAAAAGGGCAATTGATTGCTGTATTTTCACCACGAACCAAACCAATGAGTACGGAAATTATTGAAAAACTATAATTTCTTAGCCCCATGATTTGGGCGTAATTTTGCACTATCTTGGAATTAAAACTTCTTTATCAAAAAGCAATGCGCCTTGAATTCCTCTCTCAGGAAGAAGGACTTTTTTTATATAACAATGCGCCACTCAGTGCCTTGCAGTTTGTAGCCAACGAGATGCGCAAACAACACGTGCCTCATGGTAAAGTGACCTGGCAAATTGACAGAAATGTCAACACGACGAACGTTTGCATAGCCAATTGCAAATTTTGTAACTTTTATAGAATTCCAGGGCATGAAGAAACTTACATAACCGATAAGGCTACTTACATAAAAAAAATCGAGGAAACAATTGCTTGGGGCGGTGACCAACTTTTACTTCAAGGAGGTCATCACCCAGAATTAGGACTCAAGTTCTATGTTGATTTATTTAAAGAATTGAAATCTCTTTATCCTGAAATACGGTTACACGCTTTGGGGCCTCCCGAAATAGCTCACATAACCAAATTAGAAGGTAGCACGCACACAGAAGTGCTTACCGCTCTCAAAGCAGCAGGCTTAGATTCATTGCCGGGAGCTGGAGCCGAAATATTAAATGACAGAGTACGCCGTCTGATTTCAAAAGGAAAATGTGGCGGACAAGAATGGCTTGATGTGATGCGGGCTTGCCACCAATTGAATATTACCACCAGTGCTACCATGATGTTCGGCCACGTGGAAACACTGGAAGAACGGTTTGAACACTTAATTTGGCTGCGTGAAGTACAGAGTGAAAAACCAAAAGATTCAAATGGATTTATGGCATTTATACCTTGGACTTTCCAAGACGTAGACACCTTGCTAAAAAAAATAAGACGGGCTAAAAATGATACAACTGCTCAGGAATATATCAGAATGATTGCCCTTAGTCGAATCATGCTGCCCAATATTAAAAACATTCAAGCCAGTTGGTTAACCGTAGGAAAAGAAGTAGCGCAAATCTGTTTGCACAGTGGCGCGAATGATTTTGGCAGTATCATGCTTGAAGAAAATGTAGTTAGTGCTGCAGGAGCGCCGCACCGTTTTACGTACAAAGGCATTCAAGAAGCAATAAGAGAAGGTGGATTTGAGCCACAACTACGCAATCAAGAATATCAATTTAGAGAAATTCCTAACACGATTCAAGAGCAGGTAATCGACTACTAGTTTAAGCTAAATTTTACATTCAGTCTTAAGGAGTTCTGCTATTTTTGTAGGAACTTCACAACCTTGCGTAAAGTATTTTTATCCATATTACTTATTCTAGTTCTGGGCATCGGCTGGGCACAAAAAAAGAAGGGTTCTTCTAATAAACTAGAAAACCAACGTGTTGCATTACTCAAAGAAATTTCTCAAACTGAGCAGCGTCTTGAAAAACTAAGCAAATCTAAATCCACCTCTTTAGAAACGCTCAAAGTCCTTCAAAGAAAACTTGATGTTCGCAGCCAACTTCTTGATAATCTTGATCGGCAAGTTGTCTATTTAGATAATACCATCGGGAAGACCAATGGTCAAATTGTTCAACTTAAAACAGATCTAAAAAAATTAAAAAAACACTACGGGGAGCTAGTTCGTTTTTCATATAAAAATAGGACCGCACAAAACTTTGTACTATTCCTTTTTTCTGCCAATTCTTTTAATGAAGCGAATAGAAGGCTTTCGTATGTAAAACAGTACAGAAACTACCGTTCCGAACAGGCAAGTAAAATTCAGCTAGCTGGCGTTCAACTAAAAAGCAAAGCTGACCAATTACTAACAAAAAAAATAGATAAAGCAGAAGCCTTAACTGCTCAGCAAAAGCAAAACCTTACCCTTGAAAGAGAAAAAGTGCAACAAGGTAAAATGGTAGAAAGCTTAAAAAGTCAAGAAGTTACTCTTAAAAAGCAATTAGTTGAAAAAAAACAAACAGCTGTTCAATTGAATAGCGCCATTGCCAATGCTATCCAAAGGGAAATAGAAAAGGCAAGAAAGCGCGCAATTGCCGAGCAAGTAAAAAAACAAAGAGTAGAAATTGCCAAAGAGAAAAAAGAACAACAACTTGCCTTATTAGAAAAAAGAAAAGCAGAAGAAACTAAACGAGACGAACAAAGAAGAAAAAAAGCTGAAGCCGAGGCAAAGAGAATTGCCGCTGAAAAAAAACGGTTAGATGCGGAAAAACTTGCTGCTGAAAAAGAAGCAAAACGGGTGGCCGCTGAAAAAAAGAGACAAGAAGAAAGAGAACAAGCATTAGCCTTAGAAAAAAAGAAAGCAGAAGCAGAAGCAAAAAAACTAGCCGAGCTAAAAAGACAAAGAGAAATTGAAGAGCGAAAGGCAAGAAAATTTGCCGAAGCGAAACGGAAAAAGAGAGAAGCAGAACTTGCGCTTCAAGAGAAAGCTGAAAAAGAGAGAATTAGAAAACTAGAGGCACTCAAAAAAAAGCAAGAAGAACAGCAAAAACAATTAGCCGATGCTAGGCGTAGGCAAAGAGAAAATGAAAAAAGACTAGCTAAGGAAAAAAAGAGAAGAGAGAAAGAGAATAAAAGACTTGAGGTTGAACGAGCTAAAAATGCTGAGAAAGGGGGGCAATTTTTAAACCCGAGATACATACCGAGCGCAGCTGAAAAAGAAGAAATCGCGCGTAAGAAAGCCGAAGCTATAAGACGAGCTAAAGAACGAGTGAAGAACAATTATACCATCGCATTAAGCACTGAAGAGCGAAACTTATCAAGCAATTTTGCCGCTAACAAGGGTAAATTACCTTGGCCTGTGAGCAGTGGCTATATAAGCGATTACTTTGGCAGAAATAAACATCCAGTTTTTAATATTTATACAGAGAACTATGGAATTGATATAAAAACTAAAAGAGGTGCTCCGGTTTATGCAATATTTGCGGGGGAAGTATCCTCGGTAATCAATATTCCTGGTGCAGGGCAAACGGTATTAGTCAATCATGGCTCGTTCTATACGGTATATTCAAAACTCAAGAATGTAAGTGTACGGAAGGGGCAAAAAATAAACTTAAAACAAGTACTGGGTACCGTAGTAACGGATGAATCTAAAAATAGCAAAGTGCATTTTGAAGTTTGGCGTGTAGGTGCCAATGGTTCTCCTACTAAAGAAAACCCGGCAAACTGGGTTAAGAAGCGTTAGAGATCAACCCCTTGATTTTCAATCAACTTCTTCATATTAAGTAAGCCATAGCGCATTCTGCCTAGTACAGTATTAATGCCGGTATCTGTAAGCTCCGCAATTTCTTTAAAACTTAGGTCACCATATATTCTCAGCACTACTACTTCTCTTTGCTCATACGGGATTTGCTCAAGAACTTCACGTACGTTTTTACAATCTTTAGAATGAATATGCTGCTCTTCTTGATTTCTATTACCGCTTGCTATAAAAGAAAAAATGTCTGAGCCATCTGGCATAGTAAACTTTTTCATTTTCTTAGCTTGCCGTAAATAGTCAATACTCAGGTTTCTGACTATACGAGCCACCCACGGCACAAATTTACCCGCTTCAGCATATTTACCTTTACGCATTGATCTTAATACACGAATGCAAGCTTCTTGAAAAATATCCTCTGCTATAAATTTATCTTTTACTAAAAGATAAGCAGCATAAAACAACTGATTTTTATTTTCGTTTAGTAATAAAGCCGCTTCGTTTTCTTGACAGCGATTAAGATTTCCTATATCCTGAATTGGATTATGGTTAGATAGAGTTCGCATATTTTTTACTTTTTGTTCGGAACAAATCCGTGGTATGAGTGGAGTTTATAAAAAGTAAAAATTTAGTATACGCGTTTATTTTTAAGAAATTTGTAATAAAGCTTTAACAGCTCTCTCAATAATGAAGGTAAGTTGATTTTTCAATACGGAGACTGTAATCCTTAAAACTTCTAGAACTTTTAGATTTTTTTAAGGTTTGATAATCAAGCTAGTTTTGAATAACGAAAAACTCAAAAGGTCGAATCTTATTCTCTTGAAGCTTGTTTTCAATAGCTCGCTTATTATTCTGAATTTTTTTTGTGTACAGATTTATAATTGACTTAGGTGTTTTTGTTTTTTGAGAGGCATGTTCCTCCATTAGTTGAATCAACTTTTTTGCATCTTGTGCATTTATTTTCACGACCCCCTCTTTGCCCTTATTATTCTTATTGAATAATATCTCATTTACGTCTTGTCCCATTTCTATATGCTTTTTCACTAAGGATATATCAAAGGGTGTGCCAAATTTCTACACTAATTATAAATTATTAATTTTCAAAACTATATATATTATAATTTAATCAATGTTTCTATAAAATATGACCTCGGTAATAATAAAGTTGTATTACTTTCACTTCCGTGTGGGGATACGGCACTCCCACTTGCCAACAAATTATTTTGAATATTTAATAAATTTTTGACCCCAATTTGAACTCTTATTTTTTTTGCAAAACTTTTCGTCAATGAAACATTAGCAATGTGCAACGGATTACTCATTCCAAAACCTCCATCAATGAAATAAATGGGCTGATTGGCCGTGTATCGATAAAAGAGATTCGCACGTGTGTCTATTATAGGAATCAAATAGGAAGCAGATAGTAAAAGATCGCTAAAAGAATTAGCAGGTAAACCAGTACTTTGTATCAACAAAGTTCTTGAGTAACCAAAAGAACCTTGCAAACTTGGTGTACTATACTTCAATCGCATTGAAGTTATAAAATTGGCAAAATTCTCAATATTAAAATAACTCAGCTCGTTTTGAGCCACATTAACCGTTTGTAGTGATATTTTATTTTGTAGCAAATTGTATACCGCCGATCCTTCTAGAATAAAATTCTTGTCTTTCTTCTTCCCAACGGACCACTTCTTCTCGCCAGAAATCTCAGCATGAATACCTTCTTCTTGCTGTAAATTTTCATTACCTAATATTCTGTGATTATTATCAATAAATTCTAAATATAATTCTTTGATATTAGGCGTACGATAGCCCTGTGCAAAGGAAGCACGATACTGCAAGGTTTTATCTGGAGCATATTTTAAATGCACGCCATAAGAGAAATTCGAGCTGAAAATAGAATGAAAGTTCACTCGGAAAGAAGGCATTAAACTTAATTTGCCAACTTCATAATTCGCAGAAGTAAAGAGACCAAGCTCGGTCATTTTCTTTTGGCGATTTGATATTTTTGAACTATTGGATGTTTCATGATTTGCTTCGTAGCCAATAATTAAATCAGTGTTTTTGATTCGGGAAGAATTTACAGCCCCTCGAAAATGATACTGATGAAAAACAGAAGTATCATGGTTTTCAATATCATCAGTTAACCTACTTTGTAGGCTTACCATGTCTTTATAATATTTGTTCTTTTTTCTATTATAAATAGAGAACGTATTTTGACTTTTAAAAAACTCTTTATCACTGAGTTGATAGTCAATATTTACTGTGTTTCTAATACGGTTTGTAATGTAGTACTCATCAAAGGCAAAAATCTTGAAAGGAGATACGGAAGGAATTCCTTTATTTTCTATTTTTTCATTTAAGAAAAATGAGTACAAACTAATTTTACCCTTTTTTAATTTATAGCGATACGCCAAATCAGCGGTGTATTGTACTTTGGGCTTCCAAAGTAACCATCGATTCAAAGAATCATTTGGTGACCAGCCACCAAAAAAATTTCTACCTACAGACAGTTTTACATTTTGCCTATTTGTTTTCCAACCCAGATCAGCAGCCACATTCATATTGGCGAGATTATCGTTATATGAACGCAGTCCCACTTCAGCTTTTTTTCTGGCTTCTTTAGTTATTATATTGATCACACCGCCTAAAGCATTGGAACCATACATGACACTCATGGGTCCTTGGATAGTTTCTACTCGCTTTACGTTACTAATATTTATTTGATTCAAATCAATGAAACCCGCCTCGGAACCGTTTAAAGGAACTCCGTTCAATAAAATCTTTACATTTTGAGCTCCAATACCACTCACATTACTTGAAGCTCCTAAAATATTATCATTGCTTACAAATTGATTCATTTGAAACTGAAGAACATCTGTTAGATTTACAGCAGCTAATTTAGCAATATCAGCTTCCGAAATTACATCAACTTTATAAATTGAATTCCTACCGATTACTGGTTTTACAGATCCAGTAATTACCGTTTTTTTCAAATGCGTATTGCGCGGCCGCAGAACTACTGTACGATAATAACCAAAATTTTTCCACTGAGCATTGTCTTGCGTTATCAGTATAGTATCTTTTTCATAACCAATTCTACTCAAAGAAACAGTCATGGGAAATTTAAATCCTATCAAGTTTGCTATGCCGTTTTTTGCCGAACGTTCGCCTCCTCTATGACCGGACTTATCCTTGCTGTAAACGTTTACGCCGTTGATGGGTGCCAGACTGACTGCGTCCAACACTTTAATTTGGATATCCTGTGCGTTGAGACCAAAAGCGCTCAAACACAAGACACTCATCACGAACCATATTGCTAATTTTTTAGCCTCTAACACGAATGTTTACAAAGTTAAAGTATATAGCTCGCTAATTGCGAACTACATTATTTAGTTATTGTCATTTTTTGGTGCGTTGCACCTTCTTTATTAGACAAGCTGATTATGTAATTACCAGTTGGTAAGCTTGATGTATTTAGCTCCCAAGCATTCAAACCATTGGTAGCTTTTCTTACAGATTGATGCAATACTTTTCCAGTTAGACCCGTTATAGTAAGTTTTAGATCACTCGCTTTTAAAGATTTAAAAAGAACCGTTGTGCTATTTTGTGCAGGATTAGGGTATAGACTTGGTTCTCCAATAAAGTTTGTTTTAGACACAGAAAGTGGATTACTCACTGCACGATAGCGAAAGTTAGCTTTACCTGTCATAAATCCACCAAAATCAGTAAACTGCACTTGATACACCTTACCGTTTTTCGATTCTAAGAAATAAGATAATGAATCAGCGATTGCAAAAGTCATATTACCAGAATTGAATCGCTTCCAATCATAACCAATAGTAGTAATTTCATTCTTTTTCCAATCATTGGCCCAAGTAGCCGTACCTCCGTCAAAATCACTTTTAGCCACATCCAAATCAAACTGTCTTGCCTCAGCCACGCCCAATCCACGATTATTCAATACACCCGTTACAGCATACCAACCCACTCCTGGTCCAGCAGGAATGTAGGAAGGATAAGTAATAAATTCAACATCCCAGTCATTTACATCTGGTTCTCTATCTATAGTTTGACCCGTGGTAATGTCAAAGTAAGCAAACAGTTTATTATTAAAACCATTGCCTTTACTTACAGTATATGATTGCACAGAACCTCCAAATTTCTGCAAACGAAAATCCCATTTTGCCGTAGCTCCATCTAAGGAATCGATAGCAAATTTATAATAGTCAGTACCGACACGAACTATAAACATTGAGTCACCAATTACATCATGAGAAGAAAAATTGTACGTTCCCCAGCCAAAATTAAAAGCACTTGGGTCAGCAATTTGATTAAACGTGCCGTCATACCATCCTTTGTAAGGAGCCAGCATTCTATCACCGCCCATTGTATCAGCTAGAGTAACATTACCCCATGCAGAAATAGGTTGATGAATATTAAATACTTTCACAAATTCATTTCCAGCCTGATGATTGGCAAATACTGCAGCACTATCGCCGATAACACTCATAGCAAAAGACAAGTGCCAGTTATTGCTAGGTTCTGTTTTTTGAATACCACTGCCACCAAACGTATAATAAATATTGTTGGCATAATTAGGCCCCATCGATACAGAATCCTCAACCCATTGAGCGCTTAGGGTAAAGTTAGTTACTAAAAGCACAGTCAAAATTTGTACAATTTTCTTCATAATTTTCATTGTTATTTATTTAGAACTACAAAAGTAGATTAGCTTGATTTGCTAAAATGATTTTAAAAGCACTGTCTGTTTTCTTTTGACAATGAGATGACACTGAAGGTCAAATCAGCTTGCATTTTATCAAATGTGAAACAATTTGAACGGCATTCGTAGCAGCACCCTTTCGTAAATTATCAGAAACAACCCAACAATTCAGTGTTCGAGCTTGAGAATGGTCTCTACGAATCCGACCTACAAAAACATCGTCTTGATTATGAGCCATCAACGGCATGGGATATTCTAATTCGGAAGGATTGTCCACTACGGTGATTCCAGGAAAGTTAGTTAAACTATCCACCACCTCTTTTTCAGAAAACTCTTTCTCAAATTCTATATTGATAGATTCGCTGTGACCGCCCATTACGGGAATGCGAACGGCGGTAGCGGTTACCCTAATGCTATCATCATCCAGTATCTTATTGGTTTCTTCAATCATTTTCATTTCCTCTTTGGTGTAGTCATTATCCAGGAAAACGTCTATCTGAGGAATTAAGTTCATGTCTATCTCATGAGGGTAGGCCTTTTCTCCATCAACAGCATTTCTTTCATTTTCAAGCTGTTGAACGGCTTTCACCCCTGAACCAGTCACGGATTGATAAGTAGAAACCACTACACGCTTGATTGTAAACAAATCGTGCAATGGCTTAAGTACCATCACCATTTGAATGGTAGAACAATTCGGATTCGCAATAATGAAGTCATCCTGACCCAGCGAATCCCCATTAATTTCGGGTACGATTAATTTGTGCTCTGGACTCATGCGCCACGCAGAAGAATTATCGATTACTCTAATTCCCGCTGCCGCAAATTTCGGTGCTAACTCTAATGAGGTGGCACCTCCTGCTGAAAAAATAGCACAATTCGGCTTTTGGTCAATAGCATTTTGAAATCCAACTACCTCCCATTCCTTATCTTGAAAGCTAATTTTCTTACCTATCGACCGTTCTGATGCAACCGGAATCAATTCATCAATCGTTACATCACTTTCGGCTAATACTTCTAAAATTTTTGTTCCTACCAATCCTGTGGCTCCTACTACAGCTATTTTCATTTACTAACATTATAAAGTTGGCGACAAAGTTACTTGGCAAGGAGTGCTTTTACATCTTTATCCTGTGCTAAAATTTTCATCTGCTTCAAAATCCAGTTTTGCTTTCGTTGCAAATGTGGAGTCAATCGTTTGGGATTCCTTTTTTTGGGATTGGGTAAGCAGCAGATAATAGCAGAAGCTTGTCTTGCATTTAAATTACTGGGTGTAGTTCCATAGTAATATTCGGCTGCCGCTTGAATTCCATACACACCTTTTCCCATCTCTGCTATTCGCAAGTATTGCTCTAAAATCCTCTCTTTACTCCACAACAATTCAATAATCATAGTTGAATAGGCTTCTAGGCCTTTTCTAATCCAGCTTCGACCTTGCCATAAAAAAACATTTTTAGCCGTTTGCTGACTTATGGTGCTTCCACCCCTAAGTTTCTTCCCTTTCGCTTTTTCTTTAATTACGTCTCGCACGGCAGCAAAATCAATCCCGTAATGATCAGGAAATTTTTGGTCTTCACTTGCCAAGGCGGCCAGTACAATTTGAGAACCCATTTCATTGGTCTCACTTGCGTTATATTGAACAGATTGCCCATCCAGTCTATCCGCAAGCATAGTCATAGTATAGGGCGGAGCCACCCAAATAAGTGCTACTGCATAGCCTAAGTGTAGTAGGAAAGCGAAAAAAATAATGCGCTTTACCCTTCGCCATTGCTTAGCCAAAAACTCTTTCATGAATTAAAAACGATACCCCATTGATAAACTAAACATGAAAAGAACATTAGCACCGTCCTCTTGTACAATTTGTCTATTATCAATTGATTTAGTTTTATAATGGTTTATATAATTAAGCCCTAGCCCCAATTCGGCACCTAGGTATATTTTTTTCTGAACGGTAACATTCAAAGAATTAGTGAGCATAAACCCTACCTGTGTTAAGGGGTTGTCTATTTCTTCGAAGAAATCAAAATTATTAAGCGTGTCTTGCCGCAATACTTCTATACCTTGAGACGAACGTGAAAAAAGCAAAGTCGGGCCGATAGCATACTTTACTGTTCGTTCATGCCCAGTAGGATATAGTTTTAAACCTAAACCCGTTTGAATCATATTGGAACCTAAGCCATAAGTAAAGGGTACCGAAACACTCATATACTCATTTAAAAATCGCTCATAAGATAAACCAATCCCCAAATCACTTATTTGCGGAGTAGCATAACCGACATAAGGCCGAATACTCAACAGATTTTCACCATAAGAATTGTCTCTTTCTTGTGCATAGACAGTAATTGAAAATAAAAATAAAACAGCAAGAGCAAAAAGTTTTTTCATGCCTCAAAGATAAGCAGGTTTTACACGCTCTGCGTACAAAAGAAAGTGTTAAAAAAAACAGCGCTAACACTTCGAGTAGTTACTATCTTTTATCATTGTAGTCCAATGCTAACAACTTCTGATATTAAAAAAATACTTACCATATTCGTTATCCAAATTGCACTCCTCGGTTTTACCCGAGCAATTGCTCAGCCTAGTCAAAACCGTTGGGTAGATAGCGTATATCAATCTCTTTCCCTTGAGCAACGAGTGGGTCAACTTTTTATGGTGGCTGCCTATTCCGGAACAGATAAGTATAATGAGCAAGAGATAAGCAACTTAATACAAAATCAACAAATAGGAGGCTTAATATTTATGCAGGGCACTGCCACCAAACAAGCAAAACTTACGAATCAATATCAGCATTTAAGCAAGGTACCCTTGCTTATTGGTATGGATGCGGAATGGGGATTAGGCATGCGACTGAGAGGAATCAAAGACCTTCCAAAACAAATGTATTTAGGCGCGGCTTACGATGAAGCCTTGATGAAACGCTACGGAGATGCAGTCGCCGAACAATGCAAACGTCTTGGTGTTCATATAAATTTTGCACCCGTGGTAGACGTAAATAATAATCCCAAAAACCCTGTGATTAACTCCCGCTCCTTTGGAGAAAATAAAAAAATGGTGAGTAAATTAGGTATTGCTTATATGAACGCAATGCAAGACAAAGGCGTTATTGCTTGCGCAAAACATTTTCCAGGGCACGGCGACACAGATGTAGATTCTCACAAAGATTTACCTGAAATTAATAAAACAAAATCACAGCTTGAAGTAACTGAATTAGCTCCATTTAGAGATTTGATTCGGGGTGGCGTCCAAAGTATAATGGTTGCTCATTTACAAATTCCTTCTTTGGAAGCTAAGCCTAATACGCCCACTACACTTTCTAAAAAAGTAGTAACCAACTTATTAAAAAATCAAATGGGGTATGACGGCTTAATAATTACCGACGCGCTCAATATGAAGGGGGTGACTAAGTATTACAAGCCAGGAGAAGTAGATTATTTAGCCTTTAAAGCAGGAAATGATGTTCTACTTTTTTCAGAAGATGTAGCCACGGGAATTAGTAAAATTAAACGAGCTATTCAAAACAAAGAAATCAGCGAAAAACGATTAGCCCTAAGTGTAAAAAAAATATTGGCTGCAAAATATCGAGCCAATCTCTACAACTTTCAACCAATTACTACAACCAATATTGACAAAGACATAAATAAACTGACATCTGTACTGCGCACACAAACTGCCCGGAAAGGAATTACTCTTTTAAGCGATCCATACAATGTACTAGACAAAATAAAGAAAAACGGCTCTAATAAAACAGCATATGTTTTTGTAGGAACAAGCAGCCAAGCCGAAATGAAAAAAGCCTTAGGCAAGGCTCAGCTAAATGATATTTTTTATGCCAACACAAGTACAAAATCTAGTGTAAGTCAAATAAAAAACAAGTTAGCTAAGTACGACGCAGTAATTGTTGGAGTGCATAACATGAGTCGTTATCCTTCCAAAAAATACGGTTTGGATTTGGGAGAACGAGATGCTATCAAACAATTCGCCGGTAACAAAAATACCCTAACTGTTTTATTCGGAAATCCGTACGCTATCTCTTTGATGGAAAATTCAGGAGGGTTTATGGTGTGTTATAATGAACATACTGAGACAATTAAAACTGCTTCCGAAATACTGACTGGTGTGTTGAGCCCTTACGGAAAACTACCCGTGAGTGTAAATTCTACTTACCGGATTGGCAACGGCATTGTAAGTAACACCAATGCTTTGGGACTTAGAACACAGAATCCGAATAGTCGATTTATAAAAAAAGGTAACAAATCGGTTGTTATTGACAATCGTACGACCCTAAAATCGAATCGTGTAAAATGTTGCGTTAGCCCAGCAGCGGTTGGTGCCAATGCGCTTTACTTAGGAAAAATTGATCAGCTAGTTACCAATGCCATTCAAAAAAGAGCCTTCCCCGGCTGCAGAATTATGGCAGTAAAAGATGGTAAAGTTTTTTATGACAGATCGTACGGTCATCATACTTATAATAAAAAGGTGCCAATTACCAATAATACAATTTATGATTTAGCCTCGGTAACAAAAATTGCAGCTACTACGCTATCTGTAATGAAACTATATGAAGAGGGAAAAATAGACCTAAATGCTAGTATCGGTCGATACTTACCGAAAGCACGTGGCACGAATAAACGCAATGTGAAAATTAAAAATCTATTATTACATCAAGGAGGTTTACACGCTTGGATACCGTTTTATAAAGAAACACTGAATGATGCCGGCAAACCAAGAAGCGACATTTACAAATCAACGCCCTCTGCTCTGTTTAGTGTAAAGGTTATGAATGGCATGTACATGAACCGTCGTTGGAAGGATACAATTTGGAAGAGAATCTATGATAGCAAGCTCACCAATCTTGGTCGATACAAATACAGTGATTTAGATTTTATTTTTCTACAAAAAATTGTTGAGCGTGTATCAGGAATGAGTTTAGATAATTATGTTGCAAAAAACTTTTACAGCCCGCTCGGCATGAAAGAAACTCAATTCAACCCAAGGAAAAAGCCTTTAAAAAATCGTATTGCTCCCAGTGAATTTGATAATTATTGGCGACACAAAAAAGTACAAGGATATGTACATGATATGGGCGCTGCTATGTTTGGAGGAGTCAGTGGCCATGCGGGGCTTTTCTCAACAGCTAAAGATGTGAGTGTTTTGATGCAAATGCTTTTGAACGGTGGAGTGTATGAAGGAAGGCGCTATTTGAAAAAAGAAACGATTGATTTATTCACAGCAAGAAACTCGTTCATTAGCCGGCGAGGGCTAGGATTCGATAAACCGAAACCTAAAACAAGCGAGCGCTACCAACCAACTGCAACCAATTGCTCTTTACGAACGTTCGGGCATACTGGCTTTACCGGAATAGGCGTTTGGGCAGACCCAAAACATAATATTCAGTTTATATTTTTAAGCAATCGTACCTACCCTAGTGCCAACTATAACTTGCTAGCCAAACTGCATATTCGTGAAAAAGCACAGCAATATATCTATGAGTCTCTAGGCATTAGCCATCGCTAGACAAAGCGAGACAAATAGTCGCTTAGAATTCAAAAAAGAATTATTACCTTCGGCATATAATTGTTTAGTATGAAAAGACTATTAATAGCATTCTTACTCCTTGCAGTATCATTCTCTGTTCAAGCTCAGAACGACTATGGTGGAAGTGGCGCTTTTGGACAAGTTGTAAATGGTGATGGCTGGCTTCGACCTGGTGGCGGCAGCGTAAGAGGTGGCGGCAATGGTAGCGCTGGTAAAAACGTAATTAAAATAAGATTAGACGGGCTGTATCAAGCAAAATTCGGATTAGGCTATGAGCGAGTCCTGAATAAAAAAATATCGGTTGGTCTCAACGGTTTTTATCAACTTCCACAGAAGAATACTTCGCTTTCCGAAGATTTCGGCTTATTGTTTGAAACCGTTATTGACAATTTTTCTGCTGAAAAAGAAACATTTCAAGGAATTTTTCCTGCTGATTATGGCTTTCAAGGTTCTGAAATCAACAAGTTTTTCATAATGCCAGAAATTCGGTATTATTTTAAAAATGCTCCTCGTGGTTTTTTTGCTGGGCTATATTTTAAGTATCGTAGTTATGATTATCAAAACAATTTGATATACACCGACACACTTTCAACACCTGGCACGCCCATAAATTATGATTTTGATTTTAATGTACAAATGAATACAGCTAGTGCAGGACTAAGCTTGGGAATTCAAACGTTCTTATTAAAGCGTGTATCCTTAGATTTAATTCTTTTCGGAATTCAATATAGTTCTAACATAGGAGGCATTCAAATTACAACTCAAGGAGATCAGTTGCCAGATTTTGTTCAAAATGATGTACAAGCTGGAGTCGATTATTTGAATGCTAACCTACCGATTAATGATATTTTCAGGCTACGAGAAAATACGCCTGAGTTAATCAATATAGAATCAAGATTCACATCGCCTAGTATCAGATTCCCTTCCATACGATTAGGGATTCGATTCTAAAATTAGTACCCATATTTATCTTTTAGTACCCATATTTATCTTTCCATTGCGCGCGAAGCTTTTCGCGCGTTTTGTTTTCTGCAGGGTTATTACCGGGATTGTAAAATTTAGTCCCGCTAATTTCATTTGGTAATAATTCCTGAGCAGCAAAATTACCCTCAGCATTGTGGTCGTAAGCATAATCCTTCCCGTACCCAATTTCTTTCATGAGATTCGTTTGCGCATTTCGGAGCGACAATGGAACAGATAGATCGCCTGTTTCTTTTACTAGTGCCAAAGCGTCATTAATTGCCAGGTAGCTCGCATTACTTTTTACAGATGTTGCCAGGTAAACTGCGCATTGCGAAAGTATAATCCGGCCTTCCGGATAACCAATTTTACTTACAGCATCAAAGGTTGAGTTAGCTAATAATAGCGCATTTGGATTCGCATTACCAATATCTTCACTGGCAAAAATTAGCATTCTTCGCGCTATAAATTTTACGTCCTCTCCCCCCGCAATCATTCGAGCTAAATAGTACACAGCCGCATTGGGATCACTTCCACGCATACTTTTTATAAAAGCCGAAATTATATCATAATGTTGCTCGCCAGTTTTATCATAGAGTACCATTTTTTGGTCAACCGTCCTACTGACCAAATCATTAGTAATTACAACTTTACTATCCGTACTTTGGGATAGTACTAATTCTAAAACGTTCAATAATTTTCGCGCGTCCCCTCCCGATAATCTCAATAAAGCTTCAGACTCTTTAATTGTAATGTGCTTCGCTTTAAGTTTTTGATCCTCCGCCAATGCTTTATTCAAAACGTTTTCTAGCTGCTCTTTACCCAAAGATTTTAGAACAAAAACTTGACAACGACTGAGCAAAGCTGAATTAACTTCAAAGCTTGGATTTTCAGTTGTCGCTCCAATTAATGTAATCGTACCTTTTTCCACTGCATGAAGTAATGCATCTTGTTGGCTCTTGTTAAATCTATGAATTTCATCAATAAAAAGAATACAGTCGTCCAACTTTTCGGCTGTTTTTAAAATCTCTCGAACGTCTTTCACCCCGGCAGATACGGCACTTAGTTTAAAAAAAGGAATAGAAAGCGTCTCCGCAATTACGTTGGCGATACTTGTTTTTCCAGTACCCGGTGGACCCCAAAGTAGTAAAGAATGTAATTGATTATTTGCCAGTGCATTGGCTAGTACGCTCCCTTCACCGGTGATGTGCTCTTGCCCAATTATATCTGAGAGTTTTTGCGGGCGCTGTCTTTCGGCTAAGGGTTTCATTTCTTCGTTGTCCTGATAAAATTAAGTCTAAATTAAAGAGACTGAAGGATACTGATTCATAAAATTACCAACAGCTCGCACTAGCACTCCTTCCATGTTTTAGTAAAATAAAACAACTAAATAAGTACCGGTCTTCCTTTTAGTAAATCACGCAAGTCATCTGGAATAATATACTGATCCATAAAATCATCCATTTCCTGTTTGGTTTCTGGTGATAGTAATTCTTGTATTTCTTCCATAACGGCCCCACTCATAGCATAAGGCATGGCTGTATAAATCATTTCACCACCTTGACAATATGCATAGATTTGGTGCTCCTCGTCTTTGTCTATTTTTTGACCAGAGACAACACACTCTCCAATAAAATCTGAAATAGCATCACTCGGGTTCTGAATAAATTGTTCGGCACGTTTCTCGAAATTCACTTGAGACATATAAGCTTCTATTCGTTTCATCGAATCGGCAGAAAGCTGATTCCGCATATCTTCTGCACAGGGTAAGCACATAGCTATTTCAAAAATTACGTCATTTCCCTTGACCGCTTTTTCTACTAGATACTCCGTGTCATTGCCAAACTGAGTTTGACACATCGTGCATTGCTTGAATGGCTCTTTACTATCGAAGGGGTAAAAAGCCTTATCAATAGGACCGCGCTTGGGTAAAAGAATTTCAAAATCATCCTCCTCCCATTCTTCTTCATCGTTCATCCCTTCAAAGATAATTATGAATTTGTCAACAGACTCGAAGACAATCATGAATTACCTTTACGCCCATGCTATTAAACGCCGACATCCAAAAGTTAGAAAGACAATATTTACCAAAACAATTAACCGTAAACTCGAAAGAAGATGTGATTCCTCATTTTGAAGAACTCCTCGCGCGCGAATTAAAATCAATAAAAGATTTAAAACAATGGATGCAGGACAGCAGCGAACTAGAAGCCGCCCTGAGTGAAGACGTCTGTTGGCGACAAATCAATATGACGCGTGACACGGAAAACAAAGAGTACGAAGAAAGCTTTACAAACTTTGTAATGAATATTGAGCCTCATTTGAAGCCATTTGCTCATAGACTAAATGAAAAATTAATAGCATCTTCTTTTACAAAAGAATTAGAAGAAGAGTACGACATTATGCTACGCAGTGTAAAAAACCAAGTTGAGTTATATCGCGAAGAGAATATTACACTCGAAGCTGAAATTAATGTATTAGCTCAGCAGTTTGGAGCCATTAGTGGCAAAATGAGCATTGAGGTAGATGAGAAAGAATTTACCCTACAGCAAGCGGCAAAATTTTTACAACAACCCGATAGAAGTCGTCGAGAAGAAGTTTATTTTAAGGTGGCTAACAGAAGGGCAAAAGACCGCGAAAAGCTTGACGAGTTGTTTGACAATCTCCTTGAAAAAAGACATCAAGTGGCATTGAGCGCTGGTTTTGAAAACTATAGAGATTATATGTTCAAGGCGCTAGGACGATTCGATTATGGAGTAAAAGAATGTCAGGATTTTCATGCAAGCGTTAAAAAATATATGCTACCCTTAGTAGAAAAAATCTACGATAGTAAAAAAGAAAAGTTAGGAATCGATAAATTAAAACCGTGGGATTTGAATGCTGTTCAGGAAGGACAGGAGCCGCTTAGCCCATTCAAAGATGGTCAAGAATTAACGGATAAGGCCATTGCGGTTTATGATAAACTCAATCCATTTTTTGGCAACTGCATTCGCAAAATGAAAGAGATTCAACATTTAGATTTAGACAGTCGAAAAGGCAAAGCGCCCGGTGGGTATAATTGTCCACTGGCTGAAACGGGTGTTCCTTTTATATTTATGAATGCAGCGGGTACCGCCGATGATGTCATCACTATGATGCACGAAGGTGGCCATGCGTTTCACTCATTCTTAGCTCACGATTTAAAACTAAGTGGCATGAAAGAGTATCCTATGGAAATAGCCGAGCTAGCTAGCATGAGTATGGAGCTATTTACCTTTGAGCATTGGGATACTTTTTATGAAAAACAAACAGATCTAAAACGAGCACAGGCGGAACAGCTAGAAAGATCACTCAGCATCTTTCCATGGATTGCTACCATAGACAAATTTCAACATTGGATCTATACAAATCCGAAGCATTCTAGAGAAGAGCGAACTAAGGAGTGGATGAAAATCCTAACAGAATTTTATCCTAGCAATATAGACACCTCAGATCTTGAGACAATTCGAGCGATTCAATGGCAAAAGCAATTGCACCTATTCGAAGTTCCATTTTACTATATTGAATATGGCATTGCCCAACTGGGCGCAATTGCCATGTGGAAGCAATATCTAAACAATGAGGAGCAAGCCATTGAAAATTATACTAAAGCACTATCGCTTGGCTATACAAAAAACCTCAAAGAGCTGTATCAAAGGGCAGGCATTCAATTTGACTTTTCAGAAAGTACCGTGATGGAGCTAGCAGAGTTTGTGAGCGAACGAATGCAGAAATTATAGAGCAGTACATTTCAATCAAACACTACCGCATCCTTTAACCCGAATGATGTAAACAACAAAAGCTCCGCTAGTGAGCGGAGCTTTTATTGTCATTTAAAAAACCTTTAGTTATGGGTAACCAAATAAATTTGGCCTTACAATTACGGTGATCCTATAAGTTGATCGGTTAGTATTGCTGATAACAGAAGAGTTCTACTTAGTAGACGTTTTATAAGTATAAAACGTTGGTGAGACTGTGAAAAATTAATTCCAAGAAAATCCTAAATCTGATATCACACAAGAATTAGTATTCTATAACAGAAAATGGTTTGACAATGCGTTCACCCTTAGCGCTTATTAAAACGAGCTCATAAAATCCATTTGTAATCGTATTCAGTTTAAGTGAAGGACTATTTAGCTTTCCGGACTGTAGAATAGAACCAGAAACACTATAAACGGCGTAAGAAAACTCTTGATTTTTTAAACCATCTATCTGTAAAATACCCTTCGAAGGATTAGGGTAAATTTTTACATTAGATGCCAATTTACTTTGACTGACAGCTGTGGCTGCATTTACTTTTAATATAACTTCGTCTGACGTATACTCTATTTCCCAAATCATATTGTTTGGCAATGGAGGATAATTTACGGCATTAAAAGTATCAGAAATACTGCTCCCTTTTACAATCGTATAAGTATATCCAGCTGTAGGAATAAAGTTATTGTAGAGGCTTACATTTAATGTGCCATCCAAAGTTTTATTACCAGTTCCTCCTAAAACATCGTATTCTGTACCAGCAATGATACCGCCTATTTCAATATCCAAAATACCATTAGAAGAAAGCGCATAATCAAAATCCGTTTTTAGTTCACCTGGGGAAAGTCCAGGGGCTACTGAGCCTGATCCGACTATTATTCCATTGGATGTAGAAGAACTAGTCACTATACTTCCAGTACCATTAATTACAGAGTTGGAAAGATTATATATGATACCATCATTGGTGATAGTTCCATTTACGGTTAGCACACATTGGGTTGCCGGTAGCCAACTACTGTAATTGACAAAAATCGAATCCTCAATATAAAGATTCCCATTTGGATGAATTATTACAGTAGAACTATCTTCTAACATCAAACAATCTGCAGTATTTCCCGATAGTTCCACATATCCATTTATTTCCAAACGAGAAGTATTAAAAGTTTTTATATGGCCTTCATTATATATCGTTCCTGTTGATCCAACTATCAAAGAATTATTACCAAGGACAGTAATTCCATCATAAAAACTTCTTACATAGTTAGTGGCTAGCATTGTGCCGTCCATTTGCACATTCACATTAACTTTTACCCAGCCACTTACTATTACACTATCACCTGAATTAATAGTAGACCCAGGATAAGAAGGTGACCAATTACTGACTAAAGTCCAATCGCTTTGCGAATAATTGGTAGACGTATAGGTATAAGTCGTAGCATGCATTAACAAAGTGCTACTGAAAAATAGGATAACCGTTGTAAATATTTTTTTCATGATATAAGGGTTTATATAATATTAGACGTCCGTTTATTGCATACAGTTGGTAATAACTAGATATTCTTTATAAGCGTTACGTTTTTACTGATAAGCGTAAGATTATTTGTAATTCGTTTAGATTAAGAAACAAAAAATCCCTTTTCCAATGTAAAAGGGATTCTCCTTGAAAAAACTATACTTCTATTTTATACTTTGTCCTTTTCTACTAATCTAAATCCATTTCCATGAATATTTACGATTTCAACACCATCATCTTCGCGTAAGTATTTGCGTAGCTTGGCAATATATACATCCATGCTTCTTCCGTTAAAGTAGGTATCGCTACCCCAAATTCGTTTTAAGGCTAGCTCTCTAGGCAATAAATCATTTTTATATTCACACAACATACGTAGTAGATCATTTTCCTTCGGCGAAAGATTGAACATGGTATCCTCAATTTTCAACTCGCGTAGTTTACTATTGAAATGAAACTTACCGAAATCAAACTCAACATTGCCGTTTTGCTCAGCTTGTTGCTCTGTGCTTCTCTTGATGATTGCCATTATTTTATGAAGTAGCACTTCACTATCAAATGGTTTCAGTATATAATCGTCAGCTCCTAATTTGTAACCATGTAAAATATCCTCTTTCATATTTTTTGCTGTTAAGAAAAATAACGGAACATCCGGGTCAATATTTCTAATTTCTTCTCCCAACGAAAATCCATCCAAGTTAGGCATCATAACATCACAGATGCATAAATCAAATTTTTCTCTTTTAAAAGCCGCCAAACCTAGAATGCCGTCTCGGGCTAATTCTACTACAAAATCGTTTAACTCCAAATAGTTCTTTAGTACTTTACCAAAGTTTGTGTCATCTTCTACTAATAATATTTTTGATTTTACCTGTTCCATAATCTTCGTGTTTGAGTCCAAATTTAGTGCTAGGTTTAAGCGCACGAGGGGTTTTAGCGTGTAAGATTATGTTAAATTCAAGGAGATAGACCGTTCTACAAGATTTAAAAATAAATTTTAAACAAGCGGTTTCTTACTCTAAAATACTTGCTGCATACTACCTTCTGCTATTTACCTTTGTGTGGTGTACTTCCAGTTTGCTTGGCGCTATTTCCGATCTAAAAAAACTACTAACGCGATAAATGTTATTTCGTGGGTTAGTATTTCGGCCATAGCCGTTGGCACAGCAGCTTTGCTAATTATACTTTCAGTGTTCAACGGATTTGAAGGATTTATCAAAGACTTATACAATTCATTTTACCCCGAAATAAAAATCACAGCGAGTAGCGGCAAGACGTTTGAGTCCAATTACACAATAATTAAATCGCTAAAAGAGCTTGATGGGATAAAAGCAGTGAGTTATTGTTTAGAAGAAAAGGTACTATTAAACTACGGCGAAGACCAAGCAATTGTTACCTTAAAAGGTGTTGATAGTCAATACAACGCAGTGACTCAACTAACCAAATCTATCAACTACGGTATGATGGACTTTTCCAGCAATCCAAACGTGATTGTACTAGGATTAGGAATTGCCAATAAACTGGGCGCTAGCGAACAAAGCTTATTACCCGTCACTGGCTACGCATTTAGAAATACAAAAGGGTATAATTTAAATGCAATCAACTCCTTCAGCCAAGCGGATTTTGCAGTACAAGGTGTTTTTTATTTGCAAGATGAAATTGACGAAAAGTATGCATTTGCCCCCCTAAATACTGTGCAGAATTTACTAGGAAAATCTGAATCATATTCTTCTATTGAAATAGCACTAAAAGAAGGTGTGAACTCAGAAAAAATTCAACGTCAGCTGAAAGAAGCCTTAGCTAATCAAGAACTAACAATTGCCACTCGCTATGAGCAAAACAAAACACTCTTTATGATTCTTAGTTCGGAGCGCTGGGCGGTGTATGCTATCCTAAGTTTGATGCTTTTCATTGCCTCTTTTAATATAATAGGCTGTTTGGCCATGCTAATTTTAGAAAAACGAAAAGACATTGCCATTTTAAGAACAATGGGCGGCCAACAAGTTTTTATTAAAAAAGTCTTCCTGAGTACTAGCGTACTCATCGCTTTAATCGGTGCAGGACTTGGGAGTTTATTAGCGATACTATTTTCTGTTTTGCAAAAAAATTATGGCTTTTTAAAACTGGGTGATGACAATTTTTTGGTAGAAAGTTATCCTGTTGAGATGCATTGGCAGGATTTTGTATTAATTATAGTTACGGTAGTAATTATTTCACTAGTATCTGGCTATTGGCCCGCTAAAAAAGCAGCAGAAGGAGCTATTGAACTTAGAGTGCGTTAGCCTAATTTGTAATGACAATTTTTCGTTCCGTCTCACCTACGGTTTCTAGTTGAATTTTAGTATATCCGGTAGGCAGCAGTCGCTCAGCGCGTTGCGGCCATTCGATTAAACATAAATGCGCACTTGAAATATAATCTTCCACACCAGCATTCAGCGCTTCATCCTCGTCCTTGAGTCTATACCAGTCCATATGAACTATTAATTGATTGTCTGCTGTACGGTATTCGTTTATAATTGAATACGTTGGACTAGACACTGTATCAACCACACCCAATTCCTTACAAATAGAATTGATTACGGTGGTTTTACCAGCACCCATTTCAGCAAAAAAAGCAAGACATTTAGAATGCCCTGCTTCTTGTAGAATGATTCTAGCTACCGAGTCAATTTCTGTAAGTGAATAATTTCTTTTCACTCCCCAAAGATACTACCACTTCTGAATAGGCATCATTTTTTTACCTTCCTCGGTTTTAATCTCTATGAAATAATGACCAATCGCTTTATCTGTAATTTTCAACTCCACAATATGCTTGCCTTGCGAAAATGTTTTTTGAATTAAATCATTACCCACTTTTCTTCCCGAAGCATCGAATAACGCGATTGTAAATAGTGAAGATCGTTTTACTTGCAAAGACAGGCTAAACTGCCCCTGATTAGGATTCGGAAATACTGAAACTTCAAAATGCTTCGTATAATCATTCACACTACTCGGCGATAAAATTTCCATAGTATCGCTTAGCACATTGTAATCTGTAATTTCTTCTCCGTTTTTCTGAATCATTTTTATATCAGAAAACTGTACGATTACTTTTGAACCCGTTGCACTGTTCGCATCAATTGGGAAAACAATCTCTCCTATTTGCCCCTGTTGCGACATAAGGTTTTGTTGATTATTTCTTACAAACGTGAAAGCAGATTTATTAGCAGCGAGGTTCTTTTCAAAGTCAAAACTATTTGTTGCATTTCCAATCCAAGATATACTTTTATTAACTGAAATGGGGGCAGAAGTTTGAGCATTTAATAGTTCCACTGTAGCAGAAATTCCATAAAAATTATTAATTTCTGAACCGGGTGCACCTAACATTATGGGAACGGTCACTGTACTTCCTTTGTTAGCTTGAACATTCGCTAAGTCACAATAAAGGTCAGGAAGTCCTAATGTTTTATACTGCCCAATTTTATTTGTCTTTTGATGGGTCAAACCATAATTGGCAGTGACTGCGGCTATATCCGTAACATTCACTGTGCCATCTCCATTACAATCGGCATGTTTATAATTAATCGAACTCACAAAACTATTGAACCAATCTAAACACCATTCTGCTTGCCAATTGATGGTGGCACCAGGCCTTACAACACCGGCGGTACCATTAGCAATCCCAATATTTAAAACATCGTAATTATCACAAGTAAAATCAGCATTGGCATCTCCCGCCCAAACTGTATCTGTATTACAGTTGTTCACATAAATTTCAAAAACTTTATGACGTATTCCGCAATTATTGTCTCGTACTTCTAACACTAGTAAATACGGTTGTGCCTGAACATCGGCTGCAGTTGGTGACCAATTAAAAGTGCCTATCTCATTTTGAGCTGTATTGGTAACAAAAGTCGCGCCTGCCGGAACAAAAAGTGGTATTATTTTAGTCGAATCTAATGGATCTGGATCCGAGCTATTGATTGTAAAGTTCAAATTAGCGGAAGGGCAAGCGGCTATGTTTGTTTGTGTGGTTGGTGTTCCATTTATACCAGAAAGACTAGGAAATAAATTAGTAGACGCAACGGTGGTTATTTGATAATCTCGGATAGCTAAGCTTATTAGAACTCCATTCCGAAATTCACGAGTTTCAATGGCAATAATGTATTGGCCAATATTTGTAGGAGTAAAATTTAATACACCTGTTGAAGAATTCATTACGAAAGCAGCCGGTGTTGCGGGATTAGTAGTTACTGGATTCATAGGACTTAAAGGCGCATTATAATTCACCAAAGAATATGGTGCTCCATTATTCCATGCTGCTGTTAAACGATGATCTAAGGAATCGCCATCTAAATCAACCGTACCAAAATTTATAGATTGGCTTTGATTCATATAATAATAGGTGTACACATTGTAAGGTACAAACGACATATTATTGAATGGAACATTCAGGTTATCTAAAGTTGCAAATACCGTTGTAGAGGATGAAGGTCCTGTTTGGTTAGGTGTTCGACAGCAGGTTTGCCATGAGAAATTCCAATTGCTCGCAGGAGATAGTGTTGTAGTACCAGAATATGTAAACACTTCGTAACCATCGACAGTGCTTGTAGGGTTCAGGCATGTATTTGGAATACAAGAGTATAAAAGATTACTTGAAGTCTGATTAAGTGTAAGATTAAAAGTTGCACCTCCTGTTACGGAAACAGTTTGGGTGGGGCCTAAGTTTACACCCAAACAACTTCGATAAACTTTTAGATGGATCGTATAGTCATTCAAAGTATCATGTTCGTACCAAATTTCAGCCGCAGCTATGTGCGACGCATTGGAGTTAAAACAAAAAGCGATAAGGGCAAAAAGGAATAATATTTTTTTCATAATAAGGGAATTTCTAGTATATGACGTTAAAATTACAAAAATCGTTGGGTAAAAAGGATAAATTAATTTAAGGTTTGCCCCTTCCAAGCTTAATTTTGGCAATATGAGCACCAAAATATCCTGCAAAGTAGAAGGTATGACCTGCGGGAATTGTGCGCTCACCATCCAAAAACACCTTGAAAATCAAGGTGCTACCGATATTATTACTAATCCTACGACAGGTGAAGTCCATTTCACCCCGCAGCAAGATGGACAAGAAAAAGAATTGCTATTAGGCCTAAAAAAATTGGGTTATGCACCGATAAATGAAGATTTGCTTTTGAATAAGAAGTCTAGCACAGCTGGAATGATTCATAGTAAAAGCAGTATTTTTCTAATGATTTGTATTTTATGTTGGCTGCCGTTGATTGCGCATATGTTTATCTCTTGGGAGCCATTACACTATCCTTTTGTTCAATTTGTCTTATGTCTTCCAGTTTATATAATTTGCATTCTTCATTTCGGAAAAAGTGCTTGGCGTTCCTTACAAAATGGCTTACCCAATATGGATGTACTCGTTTTTATTGGTGCCAGTGCTGCATTTTTTTATAGTATCGTTGGCTGTATTTTTTTCCAAGAAAACGTTCAGGACTATTTATTTTTTGAAACCTGCGCTTCTATAGTTACGCTTGTTTTGTTAGGTAATTTTCTAGAAGAACGCACGGTAAAATCAACAGCATCGGCTTTAACCGAATTAGCTCAATTACAAAAGACAAAAGCTCAGCTCGTTCTAACAGATTCTCTGGGTAAAGAAACCTACACTGAAATTGACAGTTCCGAAATCAAAGTCAATGACGTGCTGCAAGTCAATACAGGAGATAAAATTCCAACTGACGGAATCATACTTACAGGCATTGCCGACATAAACGAAAGTATGATGACCGGAGAAAGTTTACCCATTTCAAAGAAAGTAAACGACCCTGTGACCGGTGGCACCCTATTACTTGACGGAACAATACGAGTTAAAGCAACTGCGATAGGTGACAATACAGCCCTCTCTCAAATTATCGCAATGGTACAAAAAGCGCAAAGCACAAAACCAGCTCTGCAAAAATTAGCCGATCGCATAAGTGCAGTCTTTGTTCCTTTAGTATTGGCCATTGCTGTCATCACCTTCCTGATCAATTATTTCATCGCTGATATTGCTTTTACTCAAAGCGTAATGCGCACAATTGCAGTATTAGTTATTGCCTGTCCTTGTGCTATGGGATTAGCGACTCCCGCTGCCGTTATGGTAGGTATGGGACGTGCTGCACGAAATGGTATACTCGTAAAAACGGGAGATACCCTTGAACATTTTTCAAAATTGGAACATATCATTTTTGATAAAACAGGAACACTTACCACAGGTTCAATTGAAGTTGGTGCATTTCGTATTTATGATAGTACGCTAAATGAATTTGATTTTAAAGCTATGGTTGTTGGCCTAGAAAAAACATCCTCCCATCCTATCGCAAAATCTATTGTTGCCCAATGGAAACAAGAAAAAAATCTTGAGTTCGAATCTAGCGAAGAAGTCAAGGGAGTCGGTTTAAAAGGCCTTTCTGTAAAGGGCGATTATATTCAAATTGGCTCTTACCGCTTAGCGAAAAGGCTGACTAGTGAACGGCGGGATTTATACGTTATTAAAAACGGCGTATTGGTTGGGTGGATAGATTTGGTAGATACGATTCGCCCCGAAGCCAAGACAGTGATAAAAATGCTAAAGCAAAAAGGCTACCAAATGTCAATCCTCTCTGGCGATCGTAAAGAAAAATGCCAGCTAGTCGCTAAAGAGCTGGGTATAAAAAATATCCTCGCTGAAAAACTACCCGCTGAAAAACTACAGGCTATTGAAGAAATAGCGGCTAAAGGCGGGGTAGCAATGGTGGGCGATGGTATAAACGATAGTCCTGCACTTACGCAAGCGGATATTGGAATTTCGTTTAGTGAAGCTAGCCAAATAGCAATGCAAAGTGCTGATGTAGTACTGACCAATAACTCCTTACTTGCTTTGCCAGAAGCAATCGGTTTAGGGAAACATACTTTTCTTACCATCAAACAAAACTTATTTTGGGCATTTTTTTATAATATAATTGCAATCCCGGTGGCTGCCTTTGGATTCTTAACACCCACTTTTGGTGCAGGGGTAATGGCGCTGAGTGATGTTGTGCTAGTGATAAATTCATTGCGCCTTCGTTATAAAAAAGTTAGCTAATCGGTCAAGCTATTTTTTAGAATTCTAAGTTTTTTCAAAAGAATCGTGTCGGCCCTCAACGAACCACGACTAAGGACTAACTTTTCACTAGGCAGCACTTACTACAAAAATTGTGCTACTTTAGCACTCAGATTAAACAAAAGTAAACGAGTGGCAACAGAAAAAAATATGGTCAGTTGGTTCGAAATTCCGGTTAGTGATTTTGAACGCGCATTAAAGTTTTACGAAACGATTTTTGACATGGAGCTTGATGTTACAGAAATCGATGCCTATAAAATGGCTTTCTTTCCTGCTTTTGATGGCAAGGTAAGTGGTGCCATTTGCTTCGGTGAAGGTTATATACCTTCTGGCGCAGGTTCCTTGTTGTACCTCAACGCCAATCCTGATTTAAATCTTGTGCTCGATCGAGCTGCTCAGCTAGGTGGTAGAGTTATTGTGCCAAAAACATTAATTTCCTCGGATGTAGGCTATTATGCTTTTATAGTGGATACGGAAGGTAACCGAGTAGCCCTTCACTCTGATCGATAGTTTAATCACCAACCAATCAATTTTAAATATGACAAACGAAAATCAAGCTTTTGAGCCTCAACTCAATCGTTGTTTTTGGGCTACTAAAGATGAACAAGAAGCTGAATATCATGATACGGAATGGGGTGTTCCGCTTCATGATGATAAAAAGCTTTTCGAATTTTTATTACTAGAAAATTTTCAGGCAGGCCTTACGTGGAAAATGATTTTGCATAGACGAGAAGGATTTAGAAAAGCATTTGACAATTTTAATTACCGAAAAATAGCTTGCTATAAAAAGCCCAAAATTGAAGCCCTACTTCAAGACGAATCCATCATTCGAAACAAATTAAAAATTCGGGCTGCTGTCACCAATGCTCAAGCTTACATAGGCATACGTCAAGAATTTGGAAGCTTTGATAAATATATTTGGCAGTTTACCAAGGGCGAACCAATAGTCAACGAATGGAAACATCATAAAGATATACCAGCTCAAACAGAGATAAGTGATGCCATGAGTGTGGACCTTAAAAATAGAGGTTTCAAATTTGTAGGTTCAGTGATATGTTACGCTTTTATGCAAGCCATTGGTATGGTAAATGATCATACAACGGATTGTTTTCGCTACAAGAAAGTTTAGTAAAATACTATTTTAATTATGTAATGCAGTGGTTATTCTTGAGCTGTATTTTAGCTCCATGAAAAATGTTACTCTTTTACTCACAATTATTTTCTCTATTTTAATTTTGTCTTCATGCGGGTCAAGTGGAGCCGATACTACTACAAGTTGGGTATCTGGTGGGATTGGGCTGGGAGGACTATTAGCTGTTCTAGCCTCTTGGGAGCGAAATAAATCTATTCTTTGGGCCTTGATCCATTTCATCTGTGGTTGGTTGTATGTAATTTATTATATAGTAACTCGGTAAAAATTCAGCGATAAATTGCAGTCAAGATTTGAATTAAAATTTTTGATTTCCCTTTTTAACTTTTACTTTTAACCCAATGAAATTATTAGAAAACAAAGTGGCCATTGTAACAGGTGGTAGCCGAGGAATTGGGGAAGGCATTGTATTAGGTTTTGCCAAGCAAGGCTGCCAAGTGGCCTTTACCTTCGTGAGTGACCGTAGCGCTGAGCTCGCTAAGGAAATAGAAAAAAAATGTGCAGATTTTGGCGTTACCGTCAAAGGATACAAAAGTAATGCTGGTGAAATGTCAGATTGTGAATCGCTCGTAAAAAACGTATTGGAAGATTTTGAAAAAATTGATATCCTTGTGAACAATGCTGGAATTTCAAAAGACAATTTGCTCATGCGGATGACAGAAGAACAGTGGGACGATGTAATGGCAGTCAATCTAAAAAGTGTTTTCAATATGACGAAGCAAGTAATGCGTCCCATGATGAAAGCTCGTAACGGGTCGATCATCAATATGAGCTCTGTAATTGGTATAATGGGAAATGCTGGACAAAGCAGTTACGCTGCTAGTAAAGCTGGCGTAATTGGGTTCACAAAAAGTATAGCCAAAGAACTTGGAAGCAGGAATGTACGCTGCAATGCTATTGCACCTGGCTTTGTAGAAACTGATATGACCTCTTATTTAAAAGACGGTGAAGGTGCTGAAAAGTATAAAGAAGCGATTCCGCTGAACCGGTTTGGACAGGCTGAGGATATTGCCAATGTCTGTGTATTTTTAGGAAGTGAATTATCCAATTACATAACCGGTGATACGATTAATGTGAGTGGCGGTTTGTTGACCTAGTAATAAATTTTTATAGAAAAAGGAGGTTGAATGTTTCAACCTCCTTTTTACATTTCTTACTTTTCTTTATTTTGTAAAAATTAATCGCGTAATAAAGATTCCTTTACCGTCACCTTTACCAGCGTCACTCTCCACGCCACTAGTTACAAATTTTAAATTCCATCCATCCTGAGCCATCTCATTGATTTTAGAAGAAATGAGAGCATCATTCGAGGCTACATTTTGAAAGTTAATTCCTACCATACTATAAAAATTCAATAATTTAGTTTCGACAAATTTATCCACTTTGGCATCGCCTCTTTTCACGCCACGCTGCTTACTTTTTTTACCGTCTGTTCGTTCAGTAGTAAATCCTGAGTGGTCTAATGGAGATTTCTCTTCTACCATTCTGGATCGGCCTATACCGCCCGGTACGATAGATTCTACAATCGTTACTACCTTGTAGTTAGATTGCGCTTGCATGTCAAAGGTTAGGGCACAGCATACGAGTGCTGCTAGCATCATTTTTTTCATAGTTTATATTTTTTAAAATTGTTACGAATGTAGCTTTTGACATGCTCTTTTTATAATGGTTTAATTGAAAATTAAATTATTTTTTTATAGTAGATCTTCGATTTACTGTTTGCTAAAACACAAAGATTTTTATTACTCTGAGCGGAGTTCTTTATCGCCAATGCACTCATTGCAGAAATGATTGGGGGAAGATTTTGTTCGTTGAAAGCAAACTTTGGCATTGAGCCAAAATATTTTCATTAGTTGGCAAGAATCAACTACGCTTTACTCAAACAGCTGGTGTATTACTATGGGCCAATAGATTATCATTGGAAGTTTGGTGCTAACATAATCTCGCAGGGAGTGAATGGCTTTGTGCTTCTTTTTTAGCATTTTATATTAGCCAGGACTAAAACTTTCGGTCATTGAATTTTACATCACCGCCACAATTGCTGTTATTGGATCTAGCTTATTTAATATTCTACACACAGCTCCAATGCCTATTTGCAACCTTCGCTAAGTATCCTAGATGATGTTCTCTACACCTTTTTATCATTCTCAATATTACTTTTTCCTTTGTATACTTTTGCGACTTTCGTGAAAGGATAGTATTCCTTGACAGGTAAAATATGGCGACTAGCCGTCTACTTGCTTGCATTTGTAAAATGTTGCTTGCTCTATTTATTCTACTGTTGGTTGTCAGTGGAGGGTCGGCTACCTATATTACTTTTGCTTAGCAAATGAAACTGTTTCGATTTTCATAAACTAAATTTGCAGGCATGAACGAAAACGGCTTTGTAAAATATTCAATAGAAAATAAAATCGCAACAGTAGAATTTGGACATCCTGCCAGTAATTCGCTACCAGGAAATATTCTTAATGAGCTAGCCAATATCATTACCTCGGTAGGCAAAGAAGAAAGTGTAAATGTAATTGTGCTTCGTAGCGCAGGTGAACGTGCCTTCTGCGCGGGTGCAAGTTTTGACGAATTAATTGCTATTAAAAATAAAAAAGTAGGACTTGAATTTTTCTCGGGTTTTGCCAAAGTAATTAATGCAATGCGCAGTTGCGGCAAAATAATTATTGGTCGCGTACAGGGCAAAGCTGTAGGCGGAGGCGTGGGAGTGGCCAGTAGTTGTGATTATTGCTTGGCTACTAAATTCTCGTCGGTCAAACTCTCTGAGCTAGCTATTGGCATAGGGCCATTCGTAGTTGGCCCGGCTGTTGAACGCAAAACAGGCACAGCTGCTTTTTCGCAATTGGCACTTGACGCAACCACCTGGTACGATGCTGAATGGGCAAAATCAAACGGCATTTATGCGGAAGTCTTAGACAATGCCGAAGACTTAGATGAAGCCGTAAGCAAACTTGGCAATACCTTAGCCAATTCTAATCCGGAAGCACTTGGAATGCTCAAAAATATTTTTTGGCAAGGAACGGATCATTGGGATACTTTATTATACAAGCGAGCGCAAACTAGTGGAACGCTTGTATTGAGCGAGTTTACTCGAAATGCCATTAATAAGTTTAAAGCAAAATAAAATTACTTACTCTTTTCGGCGGCCATGGCTTTTTTCTTGACTAGCGCATCTTCACCAGTATAGATTTCAACGGTATAGGTTGCACCTTTTTTATCAAAAAGGACGAATACATCCGTGTCATGGTTACTTACGAATGAGAATGTGCCATCTCCCATAGATAAAGCTCTATTACTATAAGTAGCGAACATATCGGAAATAGTGTGTGAGCGTCCGGAAGCACCTATAAATTCATTGCAAGATGATATTTTCAGAATATCCAATGTTTCGATTTTATCACTACTTTTAGCTTGCAAGGTATAGGTACAAGGCTCAGAAATAGTAAGCTTATTATCTTCCGATTGTACGTTTCCATTCAGAGTAAATACGCCAGCATAGTTATTCATACTTGCTATCAAAAAACAGAAACTGATTAATATCTTCTTCATACTATATGTTTTACTCAAATATAATAAAAAAACCCGTCACTAAATTATGTGACGGGCTTTCCATTTCGTTTTTAGCCTTACTATAACTTTCCTACCATTTTTTTAGGATCAACCCATTCATCAAATTCCTCTGAAGTAAGGTAGCCCAAGGCAATGGCTGATTCTTTTAAGGTTGTGTTTTCTTCGTGAGCCTTACCCGCAATTTCGGCCGCTTTATAATAACCAATTTTAGTATTTAAAGCTGTGACCAACATTAAACTATTATCCAAGTGTTTTTTAATATTATCTGTAATGGGTTCTATCCCTTCTGCACAATTATCATTAAAACTGAGACAACCTTCTCCAATTAATCTTGCAGAGTTCAAAAAGTTGTGAATCATCATAGGTTTAAAAACATTCAATTCAAAATGCCCGTTGCTACCGCCTATATTGATTGCCACGTCGTTACCCAAAATTTGAGCTGCTATCATAGTGAGCGCTTCACATTGTGTAGGATTTACTTTACCAGGCATAATACTTGAACCTGGTTCATTGGCAGGAATACTAATTTCACCAATACCGCTTCTTGGACCTGAAGCTAGCATACGGATGTCATTCGCTATTTTCATAAGGGAAACGGCTACTGTTTTCAGTGCACCATGTGCTTCCACAATGGCGTCATGTGCGGCCAGGGCTTCAAATTTATTCTCGGCGGTTTTAAAGGGTAAGCCTGTTAAATTGGCAATATGCTTAGCTACATTTTCAGAATAATTTTCGGGTGTATTAATTCCAGTTCCTACCGCCGTGCCACCCAGTGCTAATTCTGATAAATGTTCTAGTGTGTTTTTAATAGCTTTTAAGCCATGATTTATTTGAGAAACATAACCACTAAACTCTTGACCCACTGTTAAAGGCGTGGCATCCATAAAGTGGGTGCGGCCAATTTTCACGACTTCCCAAAACTCTTTTGATTTCTTATCTAAGGTGTCTCTGAGTTTTTCAATCCCCGGAATCGTGATTTCTAAAAGCATCTTATACGCCGAAATATGCATGGCTGTAGGAAAGGTATCATTACTTGATTGACTTTTATTTACGTCATCATTTGGATGAATAAATTTTTCTTTATCTGTTAAACTACCTCCGTTGTTTACATGTGCCTTAAATGCAATCACTTCATTGCAATTCATATTACTCTGTGTACCACTACCCGTTTGCCAAACGACTAAAGGAAATTGATCATCTAGCTCTCCAGTCAATATTTCATCACAGACTTTCCCAATCGCATCGCACTTATCTTGAGGCAAAACCCCTGCATCACAATTCGTTAGTGCTGCTGCTTTTTTTAAGTAGGCAAACGCTCTTATAATTTCTATCGGCATTTTGTTGGTATCCACCGCGATTTTAAAATTCTCAGTAGAGCGCTGTGTTTGAGCACCATACAGTGCATTTTCAGGCACTTGCACCTCACCGATTGTATCTTTTTCTATGCGAAAACTCATAATAATAATTTTGCGCGAAGGTACATCGAGAAAAACGACTAGAAAATGACCGTTTATGAGAAAAACGACCGCTTATAAAAATTTTCTATATAAATAATCCAAAAATAATTATCTTCATAAAATAAGTTAACCCCAATTGTCTATTATCATGAAAAAAGGAATCCTTCTAATACTTTTGTCAATCTCAATTCAGCTGTCAGCACAAACCAATTTTTCTGAAACCTTTAATTTTACCAAGAACTCTTACTCCACACCGATTATGAATACTCAGCACCTAGTTCCCAGAGGAGTAGGTTTTGAGGTTATGAATGGCAATCTTCTATTGAATGATACGAGTCTAGCTGATTACACTGACTCACTGCGCTTCGGTCTAAGCAGCATAGTGAATGATAGCTTGTATATTAAAAAAATTACATACCCTGTCGGTTCAATCAATCCAGACTATGGTGACTACGGCTTTAATTGTAGTATGACTAACAGCCAATCGACAACACTTGATTCGGTAATTTTACAATTAAATATTGCTCCTCTAAATACCTTCACTAATCTAAATATTAATTACCAAGGAAAATGGTACGCAATCAGCAAGCCTACAAACTCTACAATTGATTACTTACAATGGGATGAGGCCGATGTTATTTTTCTTGAAGAAATTTGGTCAAGCGTTAATCCCTGTGTGGGGACTCCACTTTTTAGCCAAGTGAATGGACAATTACTCATGGATTTTAATTTAAAAAAAGCAGGTGGAAGCGTTGACTTTTTAGACATAAGTGAAAGGATAAACGATACTGTGAGTTTGCATTTTTACAGTACACATTGTTCTGGTCATTTAGCGAATGTTGATGAGTGTGTACAAGTGAATATAGCAGATTGGAATTCTTTCACTACGCTTGATATCAATATCTATTCTACGTCCGATATAGTGCCCAATGTGAATGGTTGGTTTCGTGTAGAAAAAACAAGTAATAATCAATTGACTTGGACACCATCAGCAGCTGCTTTTGATTTTCAAACCGTTGTGGCTATTAACGAATTCGAACTTAAAATCAACACCTACGAAAATTATAATCAACTAACTTGGTCAGTGGACAATGTAAAAGAAGTGCAATATTTTGAAATACTCTCGAAAGAAGAACAAGGTGAATTTAAAACAATAGAAACTGTAAGCGCAGTAGCTAAGCAATTACAATATAACTTTAAAGATGACGGTCCGGCTTCCTACGGATCGTATAAAATAAGAGCCCACTACTTCGATAGTGACTTTGTAGAAAGCAATACCGCTGCATTTTCAACCTATAAAATAGGTCGCGTGAGTTTACAGCCCAACCCAAGTAAAGGTGAAGTAAGCATCAGTGGATTAGAATCTACTGAGTATAAATTGACGATTCGTTCTTCAGACGGGAAAATTGTTTTAAGCAAAACTATCAACCCAAATCAAAATACTCAAAAAATTGATATTAGCACATTAGCTCATGGAATGTATATCTTCAATCTTGAAGATGTTCAATTTGGAAAAACTGAAACTTTCAAAGTCATTAAAAAATAATGAACAGAGTTATCTTGTTTTGCTTACTGACCGTTGGCGCAATTTTTTGTCAAAAAGATATAAAAAAGAAAGACATTGAAGAAAATGAAATCTTGATAAAACAAGATAGCTGCTTTTGTTTTCTGCCCAATGCTTTTTCACCCGACGGTAATCAAAACAACGACGCATTACGCCCGCTTACCAAGGGCGTCAATAGCTCGGGATATTCATTTAGGGTTCGGGACAGAAAACAAAAAATATTTTTTACTTCGACAAATGTTACAACGCCATCCAATAGTAATTGGGATAGAGTCAATGAACCCGAAGGTGAATACTTTGTAACAGTAAAAGGTTCGTTTGAGTGTGGCACTTCCTTAGAAGAAAATACGCGCATAAATCTAATTCGAAACTGTATTCCAAAAAATTTAGATGAAGAAAAGCTAATTTTTGAATCTATGGGTTCTTTGGCAAATCATTATGTAGCAATTGATGCCCATGCCTCAAATGAAAAAAAATGTGATTGATTGGGTTTAATCGAACCGCTATTTTTCGTTGGTTAATGATCATGTAACAATAAAGTCATAGAAGCAAGAAGTACTCCTAATAATACTACGCCTACTTTCTGCTTGCTCATCTCATGATGCTTAGTTCCGCTTTCAAAAAGAATCGTAGTAGATATATGAATAAATGCTCCGATTACAACAGGAATTAAAAATGCAACGGCATCTTCAACAAAAACATAATTCATAGTATGCCCAAAATAGTTGGCTACTAAACCTGCTAAGGGAGAGATCGCCGCAAACACAACTACCCAAATCCATTTATTTTTATTTTTGCTAAGCAACAATAAACTGCCCAAAGTAAACGCTTCAGGAATTTTATGCGCAGCCACTCCAAAAAATACGGAAGACGTTGTATGCTCGTCGGTGTACTCAAAACCAAGCGGTAGGCCTTCCAAGAAAGCATGAAAACTGAGCCCTAACAAAATCGCCCACAAGCTTTGAGAATGTGCATGACCGTCATGACAATGTAAATGACCATGCTCTACTCCATGTGTAAATTTTTGAATTAAAAATTGAAGCAAAAAACCAGCAAAGATTAAGAGCCCAACCCCCTCTACCTTACTAGCAAAACTTTCGGGTAGTAAGTGTAAAAATGTAATCCCTAGTAAAAAAGAACCCGAAAAAGCTAGCAATAATTGTAAATGCTTTTCTGTAATTTTTTTAAAATAAAACGGTAGCAGGCCTGCGCCTAACGTTATTATAAATAGGAAAAAAATAGAGAGACTCATAGGATAAAAAACAAATGTAATCTGTTAGAACTTTTTAATTCTTACTTTTTAATTTTAAATTCAGGTGGTTGTAAAAGATTGTGATACAAAACGCTAACGAAGCTTGCGCACGCCAAGCCTAACAACATTCCACCTAAGATATCTAACGGATAGTGAACCCCTACATATACCTGCGCCACGACAACTAATATGGCCCAAACCCAAGCCGGTGTTTTTACCCAACGAAACTGTTTCCCCAAAGTGAATAAAATAAAAAATGTCATCCCAAAATGATTGCTAGAATGTGAGGAAGGAAAACTTTTTCCACTACCGCAGCTCACAATGGAACCAATTGTTTCACTCAAAATTGGATCTTGACAAGGTCGCAATCGACCAAAGAAAGGCTTAAGCAAATGCGCAGAGGTAAAATCTGCCAAAGCAAAAACTAATAAGAAAGCAAGACACCACAACAATCCATTTCTACCATATTTGCGCACGGAGAAATAAAGAAGAAAAACATAGATAGGAATAGATGTTAAAGGGTTTCTAAACCAAGGCATAATCAAATCCAACCCATCACAAGACCAAAATTCGTGCAACGCCACGAATAAATTTTTATCAGCTTCTAGTAAGGATTCAAGCCACATAGTTACTTCTCTTTCCTAAACAACATTATTAATCTTGCCGAATCAGACTCACGGTATTCATTCAAATCATAATCACCGAAGGTTTTTTCTAATTGCATGCCAAGCGGCAAAAAGTAGCTCTCAAAATCTTCGCGAGTAAGCGATTGCAAAGACTCTTGAAACTGCATACATTTTTCATCATCACATACTGTAATATTTTTTAAGTAGCGCCCCTCTTCAAACTTTCGTTCAATGTCGAAATGTAAAGAACCTCTCTCTTGTGTTTCTTTTTGATTAGCCTGAATATTGGCTAGAGCGTGCGATTTGTTTACAAAGTCAATGAGTAGAATCCCTCCTGATTTGAGATTGTTCGTCATAGCTTTTGCCGCGCGCTCATTATCCTCCTCCGTCTGAAAATACCCAAAACTTGTAAAAAAATTGAAGGCTGCGTCAAACTCATTTTCTTTGAACGGCTCGCGCATATCTTGTACAAAAAAAGCAAGCTGATCATTGCTCATTTCATTCGCTTGCTCTATACTATTCGGACTTAAATCAGTACCGACCACATTGTAACCTTTTTCAGAAATTGCTTTCGCATGTCGCCCTTTGCCACAGGCGATATCTAGCACTTTACTACCCTTTGGTAAATCGAGATACTCAAAAATATTATTAATGAAACGCTCTGCTTCACTGTGATCACGTTTATTATACAATTTGTGATAATACTCTGTATCAAACCAGCTAGCAAACCAATTAGTAGCATTCATAGCGAACAAAGGTCCTACTTGAATCCACAACTTCCAAATGTATAGAAACATTGAAACGTCACAAAATTATCCTAAATAAAGGCTCACAACTTATGGAAAGCTGCCAATCATTTTATCTTTAGGGCATAACCGCTGGCTAAAACAAACGTACCCATGAATAAAGGAATACAAGAAATCCAAAATCATATACTTCACAAAGATTATGCCTTGGCGCTCCGTCGACTTTTGGACATTAGCTTATACACCAATGAAAAAAAACTGATTCATGAAAGTATTGCCGTTAGCCGAGCCTATCGCGAAAAATGCCAGTTGAATGAATTGAGTGAAACGGAAGAGTCCGTGCTTTTGCAGGAGCTGCAAAGTTTGTTGCCCAAATTAGATGAATCTATGGTGCAAACTACACATAGCGAACAGAAAATTCTAGAGGCAACAGGAGTTTCAAAAACATACCTGAAAGGAAATTTTAAACTACAGCCTATGGATTTGAGTATACAACAAGGAGAAGTCATAGGCGTGGTGGGTGAAAATGGAAACGGTAAAACAACCTTCCTGCGTGCATTAGGGGGACAGTTAGCCTTGAGTGGAGGAAAGATTGAGTATCCACTTTTTCCGAAGGCGGATCTATATGATATTCGTTCTAAGATTGCATTTATTCCGCAGCGCATCCCTCGGTGGCGAGGTTACCTTAAAGATAATCTACATTTTAGCGCAGCCATTTCAGAGGTCTATGGTGATGATAATGATTTGATGGTTGAGTATATTTTAGAACGACTTGGGCTGAACACCTATCGGAATCTTAGGTGGGATCAAATTAGTAGTGGCTACCGAACTCGATTTGAAATTGCCCGTATTCTTTTACAAAGACCTAGTTTATTAATTTTAGATGAACCCTTGGCTAATCTAGATATTAATACACAAGAAATCATTTTAAACGATTTACGATTTATGGCAAAGAGTGCGATTCGACCGTTCGGAATTATTCTTAGTTCGCAACAATTACACGAAGTAGAAAAAGTAGCAGACAAAATAATTGTACTGCGGCAAGGAAAACATATTCACTCACAAGACAAGCATCAGAAAGTGGTAGAAAGTGACACTCAATTTGTAATAGAAATTGAGACTAAAAACTCACGGGAAGAAATTGCCGCTGCTTTTGAAAACCATAAGGTACGGATTGCTTTCAACGGTGGATTTTTCCAAATCCTCTCCTCAGAGCTCGCGGCTCAAAAAATGTTGAACATTATGCTGAGCGCTGATCTTCAACTTAGTTACTTCCGAGACATTACTTTTTCTTCAAAACGATTCTTTTAAATAATTTCCTATGATTTCCTCACTAAAAAATTTATCAAACCGATTATTAAAGAATAGACCCGACGAATGGACCACCCGCTGGCCGTGGGTATTGGTCATTGGTGTATCTGTTCACCTCGTTCTTGGATTGGTAGTCCTCGCTACTCAATGGGACGTACGCTATGAAACGAAGTATGAACTTTGGATTGGACTTATTTTTATAATTATCATTCTTGGCTTAGTAGGCTACCAACTTTTCTTATTACGATTTAATGTTTTTAAACGCTTCGGAAAGCTCAGTCCTTGGCATTATGTAGGTACATTTTTAGCTTACTTTTTTACAATGACTATGGTAGTCAGCTGGGCGTATAATCCGTTTGCTGTTACATCAATTACTGCTCGTTTGAAATACGATGATTTTCAAGTAGCCAAAGATATTAATAGGATAAATGTGCTACTGAACATCATAGAGTATGATTCAATTCCTAAATTATGGACTCGCCAAAAAGTTGTGTTAGTAGATAAAAGTGGCAAGCAAACATATTATGCAGACGACCATTACACTAATGAAAATCACAACTATAATTACGGACATGCAAATACCTCAATTAAAAATGGCACCCCTACGAATAGAATAGTAACGGAAGACTATCACGGTTATATTGAGATGGGTGAACTTTTTTATGAGGATACTCGGGTCGCTAGAAAAGATAGTCTTACATTTTATACTGACTTGGCTACTGATAGTACGGTGGCCATTAACGATTCCGCTTACTACCGATTTTATGGTCCTGACTATACACATGTCGGAGCCTATCATAAGTTTTTTAATCATCATGATATCGAGTTAACCGATGTCGATTTATTTCAACAGTATATAAAGAAAAAACCACCAGTTAAAAATTTAGAAAATCTAAAAGCAGAATTATCCGCTCTCATAGAAAAATATAGTGCCAAAAATCACAACAATCGATACAGACAATATGTAAATGGGATTGAAGTGTCTACTGTTGCACCCAACAGACCCAATTGTCCACAGGGCTACCGGCCGTATGTAAAACATAAATATCAGCTGAACGATTTAAACGAAGGGATTAAAAACATATCAGAACGATATTATATGTGGAGCTGGGATAAGATTGGTTTTTTCACTTACCCCATGTATTACATTTCGTTTGCCTTATCCCTCCTACTATTTTTATTTCGACACAATCGCAAACGGTCCTTTTTTTACACAATGCTCGCAGGTGTATTACTGTTTATATTTTCCGTAACTATTTTGGCACTAATTAAGGGAGAGGCCGAATTCGTAATCGGTTTATGTATTGTCTACATGATTATTTTTGCTGTGATGGCTAGCCGAATTTTTACTGCCAAACGTAATTCGCTCATGCAGGACATGGCTAAAAATCTTTTCATTTATTTCACGCCTATTATACCACTACTCATAACGGCACTATATTACGAAATAAAAAAAGATCTATTCCGGATGAAAAATATGGAAGGATCTGCCAGCTATACTGTGCAATATCAAGAAGCATTTCAATATGAATCTTTGGCTATCCTAGGCTCACAAATACTAGGTTTCTTCTTGTTTATAGTTGTGCTGCACTTTGTGTATTCTAAACTACTGCGCAAGTCTTATGCTTTACCTGATAATTAAAATAATACGTTTATTGAATCGTTTTTATTTATACGCATTTCACATTTTTGCTATTGACATTTCCAAGGCATAGCTTTGCGCCATGTCATTAATAAAATCTATTTCAGGAATCAGAGGAACCATTGGAGGAAAACCCGATACAGGATTAACACCGGTGGACATCGTAAAGTATACGTCGGCTTATGCTACTCTGGTAAAAGAAAAAGGTCATAATACAGTAGTCATTGGTCGTGACGGTCGCATTAGCGGACCTATCGTAGAAAGCCTGGTGATTGCCACCTTGCAATCTATGGGAATAGAAGTTATCAATCTCGGTCTTAGTACTACACCAACAGTCGAAATGGCAGTAAAATATGCTAGTGCGGGTGGTGGTATTATTCTTACAGCTAGTCATAATCCTAAGCAATGGAATGCTCTAAAACTCTTAGACGAAACTGGTGAATTTATAAGTGCCGCCGTTGGACAAAAAGTATTAGATTTAGGAAACGCGAATGATTTTACCTTTAGCGAGGTAGATGATTTAGGAACAGTTACTATTAATACAGAATACAAACAGAGGCATTTCGACGATATATTGGCGCATGATTTAGTCGATAAAGTTGCCATAGCCAAAAAAGGGTTTAAGGTTGTGGTAGATGGAATTAATAGTAGTGGTGCGGAATATGTGCCTGACTTATTAAAACAGTTGGGCGTGACTGATATTATAGTTTTAAATGGTGAAATGAATGGAGACTTTGCGCACAATCCTGAGCCACTTCCGGCGCACTTAACCGAAATGACCAGCGTGATAAAAAAAGAAAATGCTGACCTAGGTATTGTAGTGGATCCCGATGTTGACCGTCTAGCTTTTGTAAATGAAGACGGCACTATGTTTGGAGAAGAATATACATTAGTAGCGGTTGCAGATTATATTTTACAACATAAAAAAGGAAACTCCGTCTCTAACCTATCCTCTACCCGCGCCTTGCGCGACGTAACAGAAAAACATGGTGGCCAGTATTTTGCTTCTGCTGTAGGCGAAGTAAATGTTGTAAACATGATGAAAGAAAACAATGCCGTAATAGGCGGCGAAGGAAACGGTGGGATTATAGTACCAGAATTACATTATGGGCGCGATGCACTGATTGGTATTGCATTATTTATGTCGCACTTAGCAAAATTTACTGGTACAATGAGTGAACTCCGAGCGAGTTATCCAAACTACTTTATCTCCAAAAATAAAATAGAACTCACACCAGATATTGACGTTGATACTATCCTAGTACAAATGGCAAAAAAGTATAAAGACGAAAATGTGAACACGATAGACGGTGTAAAAATTGACTTTGCCGAAGAGTGGGTGCACTTACGCAAATCCAATACAGAGCCTATTATTCGTATCTACTCTGAGAGTGCAAGTGAAGTGAAAGCAAATGCCTTAGCTGAGAAGATTATGGAGGAGATACAGGCGTTGTAAAATTGAATAGAACCTCACTACCCTGTCAGGATATTTATATCCCTTTAATTATCTGCCGAGCGGTAGCTTTCTGTTGCATTAATTCTACAGCTACCTATTTTAGTAGTGTCTGCTAAAAATTTATTAGGCTCAGAACAAATTGTCAATCTCAGTACATCCATAGTTAGAAGTAAAAAAAGAGTACATTAGCAGAACCTCATGCCATTTGAAAAAATACTTACCAAACTATTTGAAGTGAATGTAGAAACTTTTAACGAGGCTGATTATGAAAAGTTGAGCAATATTTTAACTCCTTATACCGAACTTATCTCGCCCGAAATAAATTTACCAAAAATAAAGGCTGACGCTGTCCATCTTAAAAGTTTTAAAGAAATATTGAGCTATTGGATTGAGATCAACAAAAGCTTTGACAACAGTATAACACGTTACGAGTGCATTGAAGTTGGCAAAAAATCTTTAGTACGGTGCTTCTATGAAAAACTAGATATGGCCATAGACACTGAAATACACTTTAACGAATATGCCAAAATTACAAAAATTGTAAACCACCTTATTAAGGAATAATTATTTCTTGCTCTAGCACGTACCTTAGTGTTATGAAAAAAATGATTTTTCTACTCCTCATAAGCCCTTCACTTCTGGCGCAAAACGTCATGATTTCCGATACGGATCATCCTAAAGAAGCCTGTATTAAAATTAATCCGAAGAAAACAAATCAAATTATAGCAGGCTCCGTTATGAATGGTTTTCATATTAGCAATGATACTGGGCGCACTTGGAGTAGTTTAAAAATGAAAAGTGACTACAATGTTTGGGGAGATCCTGTAGTAGATATTGATGCCAATGGAAAATTTTATTTTTTTCATTTGAGCAATCCCAAAAACGGATATTTTATAGACAGAATCGTTCTACAAACTAGCCAAGACGATGGCAAAACGTGGACCGACGGCAAAGGTATAGGGCACTATCCTCCCAAACAGCAAGACAAACATTGGAACTTTATCAATCCGCGCACCAATGAAATTTACCTAAGCTGGACTCAATTTGATAAATATGGCAGCAAGAAAAGTAAAGACGAATCTAACATTCTTTTCTCAAAAAGTAAAGATGCTGGTCTATCTTGGACTGCGCCAGTCAAAATCAATAATCAAGCAGGCGACTGCCGTGATGGTGACAAAACCGTAGAAGGGGCCATGACTGAAATTGATAAAAATGGAACACTCTACTGCTGTTGGGCAGGACGGAAAGGAATCTATTTCAATACCTCTAAAAATCAAGGAGCTAGCTGGAGCAAAAAAGAAACCATAATTCAAAAACTAAGAGCAGGATGGAGTTTTGACATCCCTGGCTTGGATCGAGCTAATGGATTTCCTATTTTAAAAGTTGACAGAAGTCCTTCTATTTTCAACAACACAATTTACGTAGCGTATGCCGATCAGAAATACGGTAAAAACAACACAGATATTTTTTTAATTCAGTCGAAAGACGGAGGCCAAACGTGGAGTAAACCTATTCAGGTCAATCAAGACAAAAGTAAACGTCACCAATTTGGTATGTGGTTTACTATAGACCCAAGCAACGGAATTTTATACTTCCTATACTATGACCGCCGCTATACGCAAGGTAATGCCACCGATGTTTTTCTTTCATACTCAAAAGATGGAGGGCGCAGTTTTAAAGATTTAAAAATCAGCCAATCTTCCTTTACACCCGATCAAAAAAAATTCTTCGGAGACTATAATGGACTATCGGTAGAAAAAGGAATCATTCGTCCAATATGGACCAGATTTGACCAAGGAGCTTTTAGTATATGGACTCATCTTATTCGTGAAAAAGACTTACCTTAACTTTTTGAACTTCTTAGAATTAGATTGAACTCTACGCTATCTAAACTCTACATATTACAGTCTAAAATTTGCTTAGCAGCATCGCAAAGTCTATTTTTATAGCTCGAATAAATTAATTTAACGATTTATGTGGAAGAATATAGTACTCGTGAGTATAGCCCTATTGTTTTTTACGCAATCTGAAGCACAAATAAGCCGAGGATACATGAAACGCAAATACGCTCAAGTGGGTGTGGTTGGCGGTGTGGGTTATTATGGCAATGCACACTATGCCTTCGGTACCAATATTCAGTACACAATGGGTATCGGACGTAAAAAGCAACGATTCAACATAGGAGGTGGTCTTCGATTTCAATCTTTTTTTACAAAAGATCGTAATTACAAAACAGCCAGTCAAGAATTAAGCGAATTGAATAGAGGGGGTGCTGATACTTTATTTTTTAAAAAAATTCAGAACAATACACTGAATGCCTATCTGACCTTTCAAATTCATATTAAGCAAGGTGTAGATATATACATAAATACAGATATTGGAGGAATCAACTTTGGAGATCGGCGCACAGGTGCTTTCAGATCCTATGAGTCTAATCCTGATTTTACTACAGGCAATCCCCGCTTCCCAGTAGACTATAGTACAGAGCCTTACGCTTTTAACTTAAATATTTATGATCAAAGTTATGGAACGATCATGAGTGAAATTTATGGTTCTTTTAAAATTAATGAACTAATAGGTTGGCGACTGGGTGTACAACATTATCGTAATGAATATGTCACGGTCTTGGAAGTTCCGTTTAGCGGAAAACGATTTAGTCAAGGAAACTGGCTAGTAAACCTAGGTCTTACATTTGACCTTCGCCAACACAAAATTTTGTACGACGAAATGCGTTAATTGCGCTGACTTCTTCTTTAGAAATAAGTTTTTATATTTATTGGGCTAGCTTTTTTGTGGCATAGAGATTACGCTATCTTTGTGCCTTAAATTTTTAAGTATGTTTCGTACACACACTTGTGGTGAATTGAGAAAGTCTAATATTGGTGAGACGGTAACCTTAGCCGGTTGGGTTAAAACCGTACGTAAGTTTGGGAGTATCACCTTTGTAGATTTGAGAGATCGTTACGGAATTACTCAATTATCTTTTTACGAAGAGCTTACTAAGCAATTAGAAACTAGCCCTCTTGGCCGAGAGTTTGTCATACAAATAAACGGAAAGGTAATAGAAAGGGAAAATAAGAACACTGACTTACCGACGGGTGACATTGAAATTGATGTAATTTCTTTTGAAATCCTAAATTCTTCGGCCGTGCCACCATTTACCATTGAAGATGAAACCGATGGAGGTGATGAACTAAGAATGAAGTATCGTTATTTGGACTTGCGGCGCGATATCAACAAAAAGAAATTGACATTGCGTTATGAAATAAGCCGTGCGCTTAGAAACTTTATGCATGAGCAAGGGTTCCTTGAAATAGAAACTCCATTTCTAATCAAGAGTACCCCCGAAGGTGCTCGCGATTTTGTTGTGCCTAGCCGCATGCATGAAAATCAATTTTACGCTTTGCCACAATCACCTCAATTGTTCAAACAATTACTTATGGTAGGGGGCTATGATAAATATTACCAAATGGTAAAATGTTTTCGAGATGAAGACTTACGGGCGGACCGTCAGCCCGAGTTTACGCAGCTCGATTGTGAAATGAGTTTTGTTGATCAAGAAGATGTTCTTTCCTTATTTGAAAAACTGTATAAGCATATTTTAAAAGAAACAAAAGGCATTGAAGATGACACCCCTTTACAAAGGATGCCATTTAGCGAAGCCATGGAGCGATACGGCAATGACAAACCTGATGTACGGTTTGGAATGGAATTGAAAACGCTTGACTATGGAGTAGGTAAAACAGAATCTGGTTTTAAGGTATTTGATAGTTCAGAATTAGTGGTCGCTATCAATGTGCCCGGCTGTGCTAATTACACAAGAAAACAATTAGACGCGCTAACTGATTGGGTACGCCGTCCGCAGATTGGTATGAATGGAATCATTTATTGCAAGTGCAATGAAGATGGTACTTTTAAAAGCAGTGTCGATAAATTTTTCAATCAAGAAAAACTAAAAGCCATGGCCGAGCGATGTGGAGCAACTCCCGGTGACTTACTACTTATACTTTGTGGAAATGAAACGCTTACTCGTAAAGCCATGAGTGAAGTAAGATTATATATGGGAGACACTTTAGGCTTACGCAATGCTGAAGAGTTTAAAGCTCTCTGGATTACTGACTTCCCTTTATTTGAACATGACGAAGAGAATAATCATTGGGTTGCACGGCATCACCCATTTACCTCGCCTAGACCGGAGCATACAGCGTGGCTAACTGATTCAAACAAATATGGCGATATTTTAGCGAACGCTTATGACCTGGTATTAAATGGTAATGAAATTGGTGGAGGATCAATTCGGATACACAAGAAAGAGTTGCAACAACAAATGTTTGCCGCTTTGGGTATGGATGAAAAAGAAGCTGACGAAAAATTTGGATTCTTACTTTCTGCTTTTGAGTATGGCACTCCCCCTCACGGCGGAATGGCTTGGGGCTTTGACAGATTGTGCGCTATCCTTGGTGGTAGCGAGAGTATTCGTGACTTTATCGCCTTCCCCAAAAATAATTCAGGGCGCGATGTGATGCTTAATGCACCTGCTGAAATTGATGCTACTCAACGCGAAGAATTAGGCTTACAATAGAAAAGTGAGCTTCTCTAAAGAAGCTCACTTATCTTTCACCCTAATCGAAACTCTTATTTAATTTCACATTCTCTCTTACGGTCTGCACCCAAAAGAGTTTTATCCTCCATATCCATTTCGTTGCACTCGGCCTCGGCGTCTGACTTGGAGTCAGTAATGGTGCTTGTTTCAACAGATTGTTGGCTACCATCAATGGTGGTAGTACACTCGCAGGTGTAATCCTTTTTACATGAAGTAAAGGCTACAGTTAATAATAATAATGTTAGAATACTAATTAATTTTTTCATTTTGTATGTTTTTTATAATTCAAAAATATGATTAGTCCCAGCTCAAAGTTTGTACTCTTCATGCAAATGATTACGAAATTTCCACTTAGTCGTACAAGTTAATAGTTTCAAAGGCTTATAAGTTGAATAACTTTCAACTCATTTAGGGAATCTAAAAGTAAGCAAACGCTACTTTTACTATCCAATAGCCACCTCTTGAATAGCTCGTCCACAAATAGTGCCCCGCATGGTCTTAGAAAAATTTTTTTTGATAAAAAAGACACCGAAGGAAACGCCGTCCAACTAGATGTATGTTATGAGCTGTCGAATGGAAATATTCAAGAGTGCCTATCTCACTTTACAAAAGAGTATGGTACCTTTTTATTAATACCAATTGGAGGATTATCTGCCGGTGGTAAAGTTTTTCAAAATTTAAAAAAGCAACAATCTGATATTGTAATAGGCTTAGTCATTACTCCTCCGGCTTCTATTTCTGAACAAGGAAACATTAAATATTCGATGTCTGATGAAAACCCAACTAGAACACTTACTACTCATGAATTACATATTAATAAAAAGCAGCTCTCTGTAATTGCTGGGGCTGGGGTTGTACTAGATCAATTGAAAGCAACAGTAGAAGAAGCCTTGGGCAAATCTTATTCAGTACTAGGTACAGACCTCACAAGTAGCAGCTATGCTAGTTGCGGAGCTACTTTTATGACGGGTGGCATGGGCCCTACGAGAATAAATTTCGCCCAGTCCGTACAGGATATTGTTTTTTGTGATGGTAATGGTGAGCTTAAAATTAACAATAAAAAAGAATTAAGCAGACTGTCGGAAACCTACGGTTGGACAGGAATTGTACAAAGTGTTACACTACCGATAGTAAAAATGCCACCATATGAGTTTGGACTTGCAATTCCTATAAGTAACACATCAACAGAAATTGCAAAACTTGTACAATACTTCGCGGATAAAACAGTAATAACACCCAATGGTTTAAGAGAAGTCAATTTATTAGTATCAGGTTTAGAGCTTATAACTCAGAATTCTTTAGAATTAATTTCTAAGCATTCCCCCAATAAGAAGATCTTAGAACAACTTATAGCGAACTGCAAAAAGGCAAAAAAAAATGCCGTCATTTTTATAAGTGGTTTGGCTACTAAAAACCCTTTGGAAGATCTTACAGACCCTCTCAACATTTTCGTTGACAATCAAACAAGCGGTTTATCTCTAGAAGAGGCTACACCCTTTACTAGTATGGCTACGATGAAAGTAATAAGAGAAGGTGCTCCTGAACTAGCTCGGCGACAGTTTATGGACGCCAAATTTTCCTATAAAGACCACACAGATATTAATGTAGTAATCAATTTAGAACATTGTTCTAAAAGCGTAAAGGCTATTATAAAGTGCTATGAACATTATAAAGAAGAAATTGAAACACTCATCAAAGAGGAAAATCAATTAAGAGGCAACGTTTTAGTCTATGGTCATTTGAATCCACAAGGATTGGACCCTCATTACAGAATTACGATATGCTCAGCCAATGAATCAGTTCTGCTAACAGCAAAGGAAAAAGCTAAGGCTGCTTATTCCAACTTAGTGAAAAATATTAATCAAGCTTGTATGGAAACAGGCTCTAAGATTACGGGAGGCGAGAAAGGAATTATTTCAAACAGTAAGATATTTTCTTCATTGTATCATCAAAAAAGTGTTTTGCCAACGGCATTTCAAAACCAACTAAAAAAACAAGCGATGCAAATTTCACAGTCAAATATTATGTTTCGGTGGCGTGTAAAAGACGTGGCCCAAATTATCTCTGCAATCAATCCTTAAAAAATAGATATGAAAAAAAAGATACTTTTACTTGAAGGTGTTCACCCAGATACTGTTGAAATTTTAAATGGCAAGGGCTTTGAGATTGAGCACCAACTAAACTCTCTACCCGAAGCACTACTAAGAGAAAAAATTAAGGATGTAAGTTTTATCGGTATTCGATCGCGAACTCAAATCACAGAAAGCGTTTTAAAAGAGGCGAAAAAGCTAGAGGCTATTTTTTGTTTTTGTATCGGTACGAATCAAGTAGACACTGAATGCGCTCAAGACCTAGGGATTCCAGTATTTAATTCTCCTTTTTCCAACACGCGCAGTGTAGCAGAATTAGTGCTGGCCAACATCGTATTTTTGATGCGAGGAATCGTCCAAAAAAATGAAGCGGCCCACAGAGGATTATGGCAGAAATCAGCTAAAAACGCTTATGAGGTGCGCCGAAAAAAACTGGGAATTATAGGCTATGGAAACATAGGAACGCAGTTAAGTATTTTAGCCAGCGCTTTAGGTATTCATGTTTATTATTATGACATAGCCAACAAATTACCACACGGCAATTCGGCAAAAGTGGATACCCTCGACGAACTTCTCTCTCTGTGCGATGTAGTCTCTCTTCATGTACCAGAAACTCCTGAGACTGAAAATATGATTGGCAAGGCTGAATTTGACAAAATGAAATCAGGAAGCTTTTTAATTAACTATTCTCGAGGTAATGTAGTAGAAATAGATGCCCTTGTTGAAAACCTTGAACGTGGAAAAATTGCCGGAGCAGCCATTGATGTTTTTCCTGCCGAGCCAAAAAGTAAAGAAGAGGAATTCATTTCTCCACTGCGTAAATTTCAGAATGTGATACTAACACCGCACATCGGCGGTAGCACTATGGAAGCGCAAAAAACAATTGGTGCAGACTGTGCTGACCGTCTATTAAAGTTTGCTGGTCACGGCATTACTGAAGGAGCGGTCAATTTTCCATCTTTACAAATAGCTCATTTACACGACAGTCACTCTAGAGTGATTCATATTCACAAAAATATCCCCGGCGTTTTACAGCAGATTAATCATGTATTTTACTCTCGCGACTTAAATATTTTAGGAGAGCGATTGCAAACTAATAGTAAAATAGGTTATACGGTGCTTGACTTAGAAACGATTGAAGATAAAAAGAGCATCCTCAATGACCTTTTAAAAATTGAAGGTACTATTAAGGCAAAAATTATTTAATCAATGAGCATACCACAAATTTTAGTTTTTGACTTTGACTCAACAATTTACCCAGGCGAGAGCCTTGATGAATTAATTCAATTTTCTTTAGAAGGCGATTCATTGCTTACTCAAAAAAGTAAACAAATTTCTGAAATAGGTCATCAAGGCATGTCAGGTAAAATCTCAATGACTACTTCTTTGGAAGAAAGGCTAGCCATAGCAGCACCGAATCAAAAAATAATTGATAACTATATCAATAAAAACAAAAAGAGAATAGATAAACGATGGATGAATTTGTTAGAAGACTTGCAACAATTCGGACATCTCACTTATGTAGTTTCGGGTGGTTTTGAAGATTGGATTCGGCCCATGTTAGAAGGGATTATACCTAGAAAACAAATACACGCGAATCGTATCATTGATAAATCCAAACCCATGACTATTGATAATGTAGAAATTAGAGCTAAAGAGCAAATTATTAAAGAATTGAAATTGGTTGATATAGTACACACCATTGTAGGTGATGGCGCCACGGATTTTAGTGTTTATGAAAACCTTTTAGCAAAGAAATTTATAGGTGCCTTTTTTTATACTGGCATTGAACTTAGAAAAAATATTGCTCAAAAGGCCCAAAAGAATCATCAGTCAATCTTCAGTGATTTTGATTTATACTTTGACTACATGCGACAAGAATTTTTGAGTAAATAAAAAAACCTCAAGAAAATCATAATGTTTGTAACATTAAATTTTCTTGAGCAATGAAAGGTTAGGAGGAATTCCTTTTTTCCTTACCTTATTTTAAATTGCAAGAAGCTTCCGCTCCTAAACCTTTCCAAGTTGTTTCTACTTCTTCACAACTTTTTTTAGCATCGCTCTTTTTTACACTTTTATACTCAACATTTTGAGTATCACCGTCAACAGTACACTCGCAAGTAAAGTCTTTTTTACAAGAAGTGAAAGCCAATACAAAGATTGATAGCGCTAGGATTGTTAGTAGTTTTTTCATAAAAATATAATTCGAATGTTAAAAATATGATGTGAATATTTAGAAAGCGAATAAAATGGCGAAATATTCACTTTTGACAACATTTATTTAACTAGACTGATTATTTGTTGACCTCCTTACTTAATTCAAGAGGTATTTATACACACAAGCCGCAATATTAAAACTACCTTTGCACCGCTTTATAAAAATAGCGGTTGTTTCGACTCGATTGAATAAATACTGCGTTAGAGCTAAAAATCAAGAAAGTATGGGACAAGGATACAGAAACCGTAAGGGAGGATCCGGTGGCAATAGACGCCGTGGAGGATTTAAAGGGAGAAAAGGCGGACCGGCCATTCGGCATGAACAGCTAGAACATATTGGGGTACCGCTCGAAGATGTAAAATACGACGCCCCTCGCTCGTTTCAAGAAATGCCAATTCATCCCAAATTATTACAGAATATTGCCGATCTAGGCTACGAAAACCCAACGGAAATACAAGACAAAACATTTGAAACTGTAGCAGATATTGAAGACGTTATAGGAATTGCCAATACAGGCACGGGTAAAACGGGTGCTTTTTTAATCCCTATTATCCATAACCTTCTTGATGAGGATGATGACATTTTTCAAACCTTAGTGGTACTACCCACTCGAGAACTTGCTGAGCAAGTAGAACAGGAATTTAGAAAACTAGCTAAAGGTTTAGATTTATATACCATTTGCTGTATTGGAGGAACACCTGTATATAAGGACGTTAAAAAACTTCGTCGCTTTCATCACATTGTGGTTGGAACGCCTGGTCGTCTGTGCGACTTAGTTCGTCAAGGAGTTTTAGATCTCTCCGCATTTTCAATACTTGTGATTGATGAGTTTGATCGTTTGTTAGACATGGGCTTTAGCGAGGATGTATTTTTCTTAGCAGATGAAATGGGTGAACGAGACCAAACACTTTTGTTCTCAGCCACTATTGAGCCAAAACAGGAAAAGCTGATTGAACAGCTAATGGACAATCCTATAGAATTAAAAGTAAGTAGCGGAACAACCACAGCGGAACATATTACACAAGAAATCGTTCGTTGCACTCGTGATGAAAAATTTGATAGATTGTTAGATATGCTTCAGGGCGACTCATTTGAAAAAGTTTTGATTTTTGCTGAAACGAAAGTAACAGTCAGTGAAATTGCGTATCGCTTAAAAAAAGAACGAATTAAAGTAGACGAAATTCACGGTGATAAAAGCCAAGACTACCGTAAAAAAGCATTGGCCCGTTTTAAAACGGATCGCATTGATGTACTCGTGGCCACCGATGTAGCTGCACGCGGATTAGATATATCTGATGTAACGCAAGTCATTAATTTTGAAATCCCACGTACTTACGATTCCTATATACATCGGATTGGACGTACGGGACGTGCTGGTAAGGCAGGACATGCTTACACTTTTGTAACTACACGAGGCAAGGACGGTGGAAGCCGAGGTAATTATAACAAAGAGAGTGATGGCGATAGAAAAAGTAGAGGAGACCGAAGGTATGGTGACGACAGACGCAGCAGCGGCGGTGACAGAAGAAATAGTAGTGGTGGAGACCGAAGAAGCAATGGAAGCGGTGATAGAAGAAATAGCGGAGGAGAAGACCGCAGGAGCGGAGGAAGAAACAAACCAAGCTACCGCAAGAGCCGCGATACCCAAGGAAAGCCACAGCGAAGAGGTGGTCGAAGAGATTAATTCTGAATCACAAAAATATCAATCCCAGAAAATATTATTTTCTGGGATTTTTTACTTTACATTTGCCCGCAACAAAGATCTTTCACAAGAATAAAAATGGGGAGCCGCAATGCTTTCGTTTTTCTGGGAATCACGTTAAAATCGTGAGCTGTCACGCAACTGTAATGAGTACTTACTCTAAGTCAGAATACCGAACATTTTTATAGGACTAAATACTTTCGTGATTTGAAGTTATGGTCGGTAGGTAGCAAAACGCATTTGCTATTTTCGGTATTATCATTTATCATCATTTCATATTTTATTTATTCTGCCTTGTAATAGAAGCTTGTTTAAAAAAATAAATTATGAAAAACAATTTTACAAAATTTTTAAGTGTTCTAGCCATGACTTTTGCACTTCACAGTTCAACAGCGAACGCACAGTCTGTCGCTGATTTTGAAAACCCTAGTTTAGGTACAACAGATACATTTTGGAACGGCTCAGCTCAACCCATGGGTACGGCTTTTACGAATGGTGATGCCATATTTCCCAATAACTATGATTTAGCTTGGGGTGGATATTGGTCTTCCGGCTGGGCCTATAGTAACGTCCAAGACAGTACAAACGGCACGTTTACTAATTTATATGGTGCGCGTCCTGCGATAGGATATGGAGGTTCATCTCAATATGCCACTGGTCAACAAAACGCTTGGATACATTTAGATACCCTAGCAAAAGGAAAACCAGTCAATGGTTTTTATTTAAGTAATAGTACATACGCCGCACGAGTAATCGAAAATGGAAATGGATTTTCTCGAAAATTTGGAGATACGACTGGAACTGGGCACGCAGGACCTCAAGGCTCTTATCCCGATTACTTCTTACTAACGGTTTACGGATACAGTAATGGACTAAAAAAAGCAGATAGTGTAAATTATTATTTAGCAGATTATAGAGGCCCCGATTCCTTAGACTATATCGTTGAAGATTGGGAATGGGTAGATTTAACAAGCCTGGGCAATGTAGATAATTTGGAATTTGTTATGCGCAGTACGGATGTAGGAAGCTTCGGAATTAATACTCCTCTTTTCTTTTGTATAGATGACTTTACAACTTCTAACTTTCCACTTTCCGCCATAAATTTTTCTTCTAAGAAACCTCTCAAACTATACCCGAATCCTGTAATAAATCAAATTACTTTTTCCTTACAAGATATTGAAGCAAGCGATGTAAGCCTCAGTATTTATGACATGAATGGTAAAGTTGTAGTATCGGAAGAAATAAAAAATACGCAACAAGAGTATGCCTTGGATTTTTCAAAGCAAACTTCGGGTATGTACCTTGTACAGTTGAAAAGCAGTACTGCTGTTTGGAGTACTAAAATTATTAAGCAATAAAAATGCGTTTTTTACAACTCACTATATTATTATGTGCCATCGGTTTAAGTACGATGGCACAATTTGCTCCTCCCGCAGGTCAAATGGGTAGTACTGCTATACACAAGGACTCTTCAATTTTTGTAGCTTGGGCATCGCATTGCACCTTGCAAAGAGGACTACGAGACATTTCCGACCCCACACTAGGCTATGTAACCTATGGTGATAGTACAGAGGCAATAGGCGCTCCCAATGCAACGGGTGTAACTAGTTTGGGTGATGGCGGCAGTGCCATTGTTCGTTTTAACACCCCAATTATTAATGGACCTGGTGCAGACTTTGCAGTTTTCGAAAACGCTTTTGTAGATACTTTTTTAGAACTTGCATTTGTAGAAGTAAGCTCCGATGGTATAAATTTTCATCGTTTCCCAGCCACCTCTAACACACAAAGCAGCGTTCAAGTTGGAAGTTTTGGAGGATTAGATGCAACTAAAATTAATAACCTGGCTGGCAAATATCTTGTAAACTATGGCACTCCTTTCGACTTAGATGAGTTAGATAATATTGCCGGACTTGATATTAATAATATTCATTATGTAAAAATCATTGACGTAGTAGGGTGCATTATGGATTCATTTGCGCGCTTTGATAAAAACAATAATAAAATCAATGATCCGTGGCGTACTGATTTTCTTACGGGTGGTTTTGATTTGGATGCTGTGGGTGTAATTCATACTTGGCCAACGGCAGTTAACAAACTTACCAACAAAGATTCTGAATTAATTATATATCCCAATCCTGCAGTTCATGGCATATTGAACGTTGACTTTAAAACAGATAAAGCATCTACTTGCTCATTTAGACTGTACAATTGGCAAGGAAAAATAGTTTTTCAGGAAGATGTGAAAAGTCAAAGTGGCAAAAACAGTCTACGACTTACACCTTCGAAAATTGTTAGTGGACATTACCTCTTGAAGTGTTTAATAGGCGGTAAAATCATTACAAGAAAAATAATAGTTAGCAGTATCTAATTCTGTGTTCAGAAGAACACCGTTAGATTTATAAAATTTCAAGAAAGACTAAAATCGAAAATGCACAAACAGCCTTCCAAAGTTTTTACTATCCTTATCTATGCAGTGGTATTTATTTTTGATATGCTTTTGTTGTAAAAAACGAATCACTTTTTTCTTTAATTGACCGCTCCCCTTTCCTGGGATAATTTCTACTAGTTTAATTTTCTTTTCTACGGCTTCTTCAATAATATCGTTTAGCGCATCGTCTATGGATTTACCTTTATTATAAATTGGGTGTAGGTCTAGCTTTAATTTTGCCATGGTTTTCTTTTAGGTACATAAACCTGTGAGGTCTTCGGCTTTTAAGGCTATATACCTCACAGGTTTTATAAAATATAAGGTTTTAATGCACCAGCAATTTTACGGTCATTACTTAGCCGAGGCACTTTATTTTGTCCGCCTAGTTTGCCAATACTTCTCATATATTCTTGGAAGGCATTTTTTTTCATTGGTGTAATTACTAAAGGTTGTAAAATACCTCCGCCCACTAAGTCTTCATAATAAATATTCTTTTGGCGCAAGGCATTATCAATTTCTAAAGCGAAAGCCTTCATATTGTCAGGTGTTTTATCAAAGGACACAAACCACTCGTGGTAGGAGTTTCCTTCTCCACTGCTAATGTTGGGCGCCACAGTAAACTCAATCGTAGATACCTCATGTTTTTCGCTAGCTACTCGCATGGCATGCTCCACTTCTTCTCCAATAACATGCTCACCAAAAGCTGAAATAAAGTGTTTGATCCGCCCACTAACAATAATCCTATACGGATCCAGCGAAACAAATTTTACCGTATCTCCAATATTATAGCCCCATAGTCCAGCATTACTGTTTATAATGAGGGCGTAATTTACATCGAGTTCTACCTGTGCCAATGTTAACCTTTTAGGATTCTCTTTATCCACTTCCTGCAAGGGAACAAATTCATAAAAAATACCACTATTGGTATTTAATAAAAGTCCTTCATCTTCTAAGGTATCTTGAAAAGCAAAAAAACCTTCACTCGCCGGAAATGTTTCTAAAAACTGAACACGATCAGTTCCTAAACTCGCAAATAGTTTTGCCTTGTACGGCTGAATATTGACACCACCATGCGCTAGCACTTTTAAGTTCGGAAATAATTCAATGATGGTTTTCCCACTTTTCTCCTGTAAGCGATCAAAATACATTTGCACCCAGGGGGGAATACCGCTAATCAATCGCATATCCTGATCTATAGTTTCTTCAACTATTTTCTCTAATTTATCCTCCCATTCTTCAATGCAATTGGTTTCATAACTAGGTAATTGATTTTTACGCAAATAGCCCGGTACATGGTGATTTACAATACCGCTTAATCTTCCTGTATTGATTCCGCCTTTCGTTTCTAAAGTCGGCGCTCCTGATAAAAAAATCATTTTACCGTCGGCCAATGAATACTCTTTGGAAAGATGCATATAATTAAGCAGCATGTTTCGGGCTGTATCGATATGATTGGGGATACTATCGGTACTTATCGGTATAAATTTTGCACCGCTAGTGGTACCGCTGGTTTTAGCAAAATACGCTGGTTTACCCCGCCAAAGCACATTGCTTTTACCCTCAATAATTTCATTTACATAGGGTCTTAGCTCTTCATAGTCTCGAATCGGCACCTTTTGAGTAAATTCAAAATGGCTTGTAATCTTCTCAAACTCATGATCCTTGCCAAATTGGGTTATCTGCGCACGGCTCAAAATGAACTGAAACAGGTCTTTCTGGTCTTGAACAGCATTTTTTCGCTGTTTATCGAGCTTTTTTATCCCCGAAGACGCAAAAGGACGGGCTAATAACGATTTGATTCCCATAGTTGTTGTGTGCAAAATAACCGAAGTAGACTTCTTAATGCTATTTTTAGCTTGTTTTTCACCAATTTAAGACTGAATTTTTCCTCAAAAACCTTTGCGGTTGTGGAAAATCGAATATCTTTGCACTCCTTAAAAAATATCACGAACATGTTCGCAATAGTAGAAATAGCTGGTAAACAGTACAAAGTTGAGAAAGACGATCAATTATTTGTTCAACACTTGAATGAAGAAGTTGGCGCTTCTGTAGATGCAAAAGTTTTGATGACATCGGAAGGTGGCCAGGCTACTTTTGGAGAAAGTACTGCCAAGGCAGAAGTATTAGAACATTTACAAGGTGATAAGGTAATCACGTTTCACAAAAAACGTAGAAAAGGATATGCAAAGAAAATTGGTCATCGTGATCAATTGACTAAAGTAAAAATCACATCACTTTAATTTTAAATTTTAAACACACAAGATTATGGCTCACAAAAAAGGTGCAGGTAGTGTAGATAACGGAAGAGATTCAAACAGCAAACGTTTGGGTGTAAAAAAGTACGGAGGACAATCTGCCATTAATGGTAATATTATTGTTCGTCAAAAAGGAAATAAATTTCACGCTGGTGAAAATGTAGGTCAAGGAAAAGATTTTACATTATTTGCATTAGCAGATGGAACAGTTGAGTTCAAAAAAACGAGCTCAAAAACTATTGTTTCTATAGTATAATTTAGACAATAGTCCTCGAATTAAATTTTTAATTGCCTTTTACTAGTTCTAAAAAACTGGTAAAAGGCTTTTTATTTACGGAAACTTTTTCTATATCTTTGTAGTACTAACATAAAATTCAAAAACAATGGCAAAAGCTAAAAAGGCAGCAAAGAAAAAAGCTGCTCCAAAACGCAAGGCAGCAGCAAAGAAAAAGGCAGCTCCTAAGAAAAAAGTAGCAAAGAAAAAAGCTACTAAGAAAAAAAAGGCAGTAACTAAAAAGAAAGCTACTAAGAAAAAAGCAGCTTCTAAAAAGAAAGCTACCAAGAAAAAGGCTACTAAAAAGAAAGCCACTAAGAAAAAGGCTTCTAAAAAGAAAGCTACCAAGAAAAAAGCTACTAAAAAGAAAGCCACTAAGAAAAAGGCTTCTAAAAAGAAAGCTACCAAGAAAAAGGCTACTAAAAAGAAAGCCACCAAGAAAAAGGCTACTAAAAAGAAAGCCGCTAAAGGTAAGCCAGCTAAGAGAAAGAAGAAATAATCTCTACTTTCTAGAAATTAAAAACCCTCATGCTTTGCATGAGGGTTTTCTTTATTATAAGAAAACTATCTCTATTCATATTCGAACTGCCCATATTCAGATTCAATCAGTAAAGACTTTTTAGCGGCAGCCTCTACATGACCAGAAATTTGAGCATCTAGATCAAGCTCCTTCGCCATGCCAATAATCTCTTCGGCACTTCCTTTGTCTGTATAAAATTCTAATCGCTGTCCGACATTAAAAACTTTGTACATTTCCTTCCAATCCGTATCAACTGCTTCTTGAATTCTTTTGAAAATTTCGGGTGCAGGAATTAAATTATTTTTAACTACACGCACATTATCTGGTAAGTAATGTAAACATTTTGTTTGGGCACCACCACTACAATGAACAATAGCATTTATTTTTTGCCCTAAACAATTCAATACTTTTTTTACCAAGGGGGCATAGGTTCTTGTCGGAGATAAAATAAGCTTTCCAATATTCTCCATCGTATCCGCTTGATCTGTCAGAGAATACTTGCCATTAAAAATGACATCAGTATTGAGATGCGGATCTACCGCCTCGGGAAAATCAGTGGCGTATTTCTTTTTTAGTAAATCGTGTCGAGCGCTAGTTAATCCATTACTTCCTATTCCACTATTATATTCTTTTTCATAAACAGCTTTACCAAAAGAAGCAATCGAAACAACCACATCGCCCGGCACTACTTTTTGACTATCAATAATATCCTTCTTTGGCATACGAGCCATCATAGTTCCATCAACAATCATGGTGCGAACAACATCACCTACATCGGCGGTTTCGCCGCCTAGGAAATGAATATCCACGTCATGTTTTGCCATTTCGTCTATAAATTCTTGCGTACCATTAATAACCTCAGAGATAACTTCTCCTGGAATTATTGAAGCGTTGCGACCAATGGTACTGGTATAAGTATAAGGACCCGTTGACCCTACACAAAGCATGTCGTCTAAGTTCATTACCAAAGCATCTTGAGCGATACCACGCCAAACAGAAATGTCACCGGTTTCTTTCCAGTATAAATAGGCTAAAACACTTTTTGTACCGGCCCCATCTGCGTGCATTATATTGCAAAAAGCATCATCTCCAGCCAGATAATCGGGATAAATACGGCAAAACGCTTTTGGATACAATCCCTTGTCTAAATCCTTCACTGCTTTATGCACGTCTTCTTTATCCGCGCTTACTCCTCGCTGTTTGTACAAATTACTCATTGAGTTACGAAGATAGTTTTAAGATAGTAGACCTTAGACACCAGACGATAGATTTTCACATATTTAATCAACAATAACTAAATTTGCCTATCTTAAATGCAGTTGCATTCTGACATAAACAAGCTACCTACGATTAAAAAGTCCATTGTTACAATTGGCACCTTTGATGGCGTGCATGCCGGACATAGAACTATTATTAATCGGATTATTAATCTCGCCAAAAAACGCAATGGCCAATCTGTACTAATAACTTTTGAGCCTCACCCACGATTTCTCATAAACCCCCAGCATAGATTAAAGTTGCTTACCACCCTTGAAGAAAAAAAATCCTTATTAGAAAAGTTAGGTTTACATCATTTAGTCATAGCTCCTTTTACGAAAGAATTTGCCAATCAAGAAGCCAAAAATTATGTAGAGGATTTTTTAATCAAAAAAATTAAGCCTTCGGTTTTGGTAATAGGTTACGATCACCATTTTGGTAAAGGCAGAAGCGGAAATTTTAACTTGCTAAAGCAATATGCAGAGCAAGGACATTTTCAACTAGAAGAAATCAGCAAGCAGCTTGTGGAAGATGCTCATGTTTCTTCCACCACTATTCGTAAAGCACTAGAACTAGGAGATGTAAGAGAGGCCAACAATTTATTGCAATCTAACTTTCAACTGAGTGGCGAAGTGATTATCGGTGATCAAAGGGGCCGTACTATCGGGTTTCCTACTGCCAACCTGCAAATAAGCAGCGATAAAAAATTAATTCCCCCCAATGGTGTTTATGCCGTCCAAGCTTTTATAAAGAATCAGTGCTTTAGCGCGGTTATGAATATTGGCTTTCGCCCAACAGTTACAGATACACCAGAACTTCGCCTAGAAGTGCACCTTATAGATTTTGACGAAGATATTTATGGTGAAAACCTAAAAGTAGAATTCATAGAGCGCATTAGAGCAGAGAAAAAATTTAGTTCATTTGAAGATTTGAAGAAGCAGATTGAATTAGATTGTGAAAGAGCGAGTGAGATTCTAGCCAATTAGATATTCGCTACTGGTAAACTAAAATATTCAATTCACAACCTGCCATTATTTTAAAAATTGGGCCAAAGGAAAAATCTTTATAACCCAAAAAACTTTCCAACTAACTCTTTATACAAATCTGCCGGAGGGACGGTACCGCCAATACCTCTATCTTTTTGAGCTATGTCATATAGTAGATTGAGCGCACATCGCAACTGTGGTTCGGTATATCCCTGTGCATAGCGAATCGCTTTTGTTGCTTGGAATGGTGAAAGTTTTAACTCTCGAGTAAACACATCAGCACCTGGTTTAGCCATGAGATGATAAGTATGCATGGCACTTAAGGTTCCGTACAAGGTAGCCACGGTCACAGTCATAGGCATAGACTTCGCATTGGCCTCAATATATTTGATAATACGAAACACTTTCGCTCTGTCCTGACCGAGCAAGGAATCACTCAGTTCGAAAAAATTATAATCCTTACTGATACCAATATATTTTTCAATATGATCTCCTGTAATTTCGTTCTCTCCCTCTTTTAAATTAATACGAACTTTTTCTAATTCATTAGAAATTTTTTCTAATTGAGAACCCATGTTGGTGGCAAGTAAATGGGCATTATTCTCGCTGATTTCTAAGCTATGCGCCTTGGCATATTGCATAATCCAAGCAGGCACCTGACTATCATATAAGGGCTTAAAGGTATGATAGGTACCTACTTTCTTTAACGTTTTAGCCAGGGCCCCTCTTCCGTCCAGTTTTTTGTATTTGTGCGAAATACACAAAAAAGTAGTGGAAGGCAACTTATCTAAATAAGGCGCCAAATTATTAATATCTTTTAACTTACTAGCTTCTTTAATTATCACTACCATACGATCGCCAAACATAGGCGCTTGCTGACACGTATTGAGTATCTGTTTCCAATCAGAATCTAAACCGTAATAAATATGCAGATTAAAATCTCGCTCAGCATCTGTGAGCAAATGTTCTTCAAACGCTTTTTCTAATTCTGTTGTATAATAAGTTTCTTCCCCGTCAAAACAATTTACATTTTGCAAAGTTTTCTTCTTAAAAGAAGTAATCGTACTTTTTGTAAAGGCTATATCACTCATTGTTTAAATAAATTCTATTGAGGATTGAGTCAACAACTCTTTTTGATTCAATTTTCTAAATACTTGTACGGTGGTCAGCACGTCTTTTTCGCAATAGGTTTTAATTCGTTGTATATCATTTTCTTCATAAAAAACTCTAGCTACATCGGCACCGCTAATATCACTTTTGGGCGTTTCAATACCCAAGACAGCAGCCAAAAGATCAAGCGAAGTATAATGCTTATAGTCGCCAAATTTCCAAAGCTGCAATGTGTCAAGTAAAGGAATCTCCCATGGTTTTTTAGTTTGTAAATCTTGCAACACCTGTGGCAATTTTACAGAATTAATCAAAGCACGACGACATAAATAAGGTATATCAAACTCCTTTATATTGTGCCCACAAAACTGCTTCGGTTTCCCTTTGAAAAAATTGGATACCATTTCAAAGAATTTTTCGAGAATTTCAACCTCCTCTCCAATGAATGAGGTAATGCGTAATCGCTCTTCACCAGCTTCTTCAAAGATGAAACCAGCACTTACGCAAACAATTTTTCCAAACTCAGCATAAATACCAGCACGCTGGTAAGCAATTTCAGCAGTGTCCTCCTTGGCTATTCTGGCTGCTTTTCCTGACCATAAAGCTTGCATCCTGTCGTCCAAATCTGTAAATAACTTATTTACGGGAACCGTTTCTATATCAATAAACAGAATGTTTTTCATTGCCAGTGGCTAAAATATAACAAAACTTTATTCTCTGAATTATTTATCTCAATTGACTTTTTATAATTTTACAGTTAAATCATAATCGTAATCCAATGTCAGAAGAATTTCAAACCAACAAACCCAAAAATTCTAATATCCTATTATGGAGCATTATTGCACTTCTTGTTGCTGCAGGTAGTTATTTTTTTATCATGAAAAATAAAGTGTCGCAGGAAAAAGAAGATACCGAGCTGCGATTGGATGAAGTGAACATAGAAAAACAATCACTGAACAAAGAATACAATGCTGCACTAGCCAGGCTAGATAATATGCAGAGTGAAAATGTAAAAATGGATAGTCTCATCCGAAGTCAAGGAGGCCAGATCGGAGGGCTGCAAGACGAAATTCAAAGAATATTAGAAGACAAAAATGCTACGCAGGCTGAACTCAAAAAAGCTAAAAATTTAATTACACAGCTTGAAGACTTGACGGTGAAATTCCAAAGTCAAATTGGTGCATTAAAAAAAGAAAACATTCAACTTTCAGAAAACAATCGAAACTTAGCGGAAGAGAAAAAAATGACGGAAATTGAGAATGAAGAATTGAAATTAAATAAAAAAGTACTCACTACTGAAAAAAATGAATTAAAGGAGACAGTAGAAGTCGGGTCAGTATTGAGTGCAACTAATATTTCTATGGACGTGATTAATAAAAAAAGAAATTTATTAGGCCGAGAAAAAGAAAAGAGTACGAACAAAGCTCGCAAGGCTGACTTGCTAGAAGTAAATTTCTCGCTAGGGGTAAATCGAATTATTGAGTCCGGCGAACAAACTATTTTGGTAAGGGTAAAGGGGCCACAAGGAAATACAATCCATTCAACTGGCAACGCTAGCGGCACGATAGAACTTGCGGATGGAGGCACCAAAGAATACACCACCAAGAAAATAGTGCCTTACACAAAAGGCAAGAAATCATATAATATTACAACAACTTGTGTACCAACCGATAAATTTCAATCGGGCACTTACAAAGTAGAACTTTTTCACAAAGGCTATTTAATTGGCCAAGACAATATAACTTTGAAGTAATAAAAAATACTTCTATGAATATTGCTATTGGATGTGACCATGCCGGTCCTGAGTTAAAAGAAAAAATAAAAGCGCACTTTGCGGATAAAGGTTTGACATTTGATGATAAGGGAACGAACGGACCAGACAGTGTTGATTACCCAGACTTTGCACACGCAGTGGCAACTGCAGTGGAAGAAGGTGCTGATTGGGGAATCCTGATTTGCGGTAGTGCGCAAGGTGTGGCTATGACAGCCAATAAACATCAGAAAGTACGCGCAGCTGTTGCTTGGAACAGCGAAATTGCTTCTCTTTCTCGTCAGCATAATAATGCCAACGTAATTTGCTTACCCGCCCGATTTATAGGAGAAGCGGACGCCATTCAGTGTATTGAAGCTTTTGCCAATACCGAGTTCGAAGGAGGTCGTCACGAACGTCGGGTTGACAAGATTTCTTGCTAGGCCCTCCGCTCGTTTATTAAACGAATGAGGTAAATTTGTTTATCTATTCGGCTAAATGAAAAACACGTACAAGGAACTCATTGATCAAACCTATTATTTCCCGCAAGAGGGATTTAAACTAAAAGAAGGATACCTACAATTTAATAATATTGACTTAAAATCAATCATAGATAAATATGGAACTCCATTAAAACTTACCTATCTACCTAAGATCGGTTCGCAGATAGATAAAGCTAAAAACCTTTTTGCCAAAGCAATAAAAAAAAATAATTACGAAGGAAAGTACTTCTATTGTTACTGTACGAAAAGCTCTCATTTTTCTTTTATCATTGATGAGGTACTAAAACATGGGGTTCACATTGAAACATCGCACAGCTATGATTTAGAAATCATAAAGAAACTATATTCTAAAAAGAAAATCACTAAAGACATACATATTGTCTGCAACGGTTTTAAAACACCCAGTTACACAAAAAACATCTCGTACCTAATAAACAAAGGATTCAAAAACGTCCTACCCGTGCTAGACAGCAAGGAAGAGTTCACTGTATACGAAAAGAAAATCAGAACCGCTGAAGCTGTAAACATAGGCATACGAATAGCGGCAGATGAGGAACCAACTTTTGAGTTTTTCACTTCCCGCTTAGGAATTCGCAAAGGAGATGTATTAGATTTTTATCAAGAAAAATTAAAAGACCACAAAAAATTTAATCTGAAAATGCTTCACTTCTTTATGAATAAAGGCATTAAAGATGACTTCTATTATTGGAAAGAATTACAATCTATTGTGACCCTCTATTGTAGTATCAAAAAAGAATGTCCGAGTCTAGATTCACTTAATATCGGTGGCGGTTTCCCAATAAAGGATTCCTTGGCTTTTAAATTTAACTACAAGTCTATGGTCAACCAGATTGTAGCTACTATTAAGAAAATATGTAAACGTCATAGAGTCAAAGCTCCTAATATTTACACCGAGTTCGGAAGCTTTACCGTGGGCGAAAGTGGAGCAACAATTTATTCAGTGATAGGAGAAAAAAAACAAAACGATAAAGAAACGTGGTATATGATTGATAGTTCTTTCATCACTACCTTACCCGATATTTGGGGTATCGGTGAAAAATTCCTGATGCTACCGATCAACAGATGGAAAGAAGAAACACACGAAGTACATTTAGGTGGGCTTACTTGTGACAGTCATGATTTTTATACCAAGGAGGAATATATCAATGCTGTATACTTACCTAAAGCTCGCCTTGAGGATAGAGCTAGCTTAAAAGACGAGTATGAACCATTATATGTCGGATTTTTTCATACGGGTGCTTATCAAGATCAGATTAGTGGGTATGGAGGTATCAAGCATTGCTTGGTGCCCTCTCCAAAGCATATAGTTATTGACCTAGATAAAAATGGAAACTTGGTGGACCAATTATATGCTAAAGAGCAAAGTGCGAATAGTATGCTCAAGATATTGGGTTACTAAACAATTTTTTCCTGCAGGGAGTAAACAGTAAATTGCTCTCCTCTACAAAAAGCCATAAGGCAAATACCAACTTCTTGAGCAACTCTGACAGCCATAGAACTAGGCGCGGAAACTGCCGCTAAAAAAGGGATCTTTGCTTTATACGCCTTTCGTACAATTTCATACGATACACGACCACTTACAAGGATAACCTTGGCTTGATCCAGTATTTCTTGCAACAGCAATTCTCCAATTACTTTGTCTACGGCATTATGTCTTCCAATATCTTCTTGTATCGAGAGCAGCTTGCCATCTAAAGTAAAAGCTGCAGAAGCATGAGACCCTCCTGATTTTTCAAACGTTCTTTGCGCTTCTTGCATAGTGGTAAACATAGTTCCTATAGATGCCGCAAGAAGCGTGCTGTTATCTTCTAATGTTTCTCCTAAAGTTAAGTCAAGCTCTTGAATCCCACACAGCCCACAACTCGTTACGGACATCAAGTTGCGCTTAGTTTCGATGCCTTTTCCTATTAATTTTTTTTCTACTACTACATTTACTTCTGTGATGTAACCCAATTGATTTTTATTGGTTACCACAAAATCAGGGTGTTTTTTTCTATTAAAATAAATATCCTCTGTTAATAAAATTCCACGAACCAACGCTTTTTCATTCCCAGGAGAACGCATGGTAATCGTGTAAGGCTCACCATTTACAGAAATACTTAATGCCTCTTCTATTGACAGTGCATCCTGTACCACTTGATCTTCATTTCTTTTATATTTTTTACCTGAAACTTTTTCTATCACTACAGAGCTAAGATATTAAAGATTCTACTAACTCAATGCACAAACAAAAAAGTCCCACCGATTCCGATGAGACTTTTAGTATAAATTAGGCAAGTCCCTATTCTGACTTATAATATTGTTCAGTTGTTCCAAAAAAGAAACTCAACTCCTGATGTTCAGCAAAAAAGTCATTAAGAACTTGTGAGTTATCAAATTTCTCTTTAATGTGCTCTGTAACTGCCTCCAAAGTCATAATCGACTTTGCTGCATTAGAACTCATTCTATATATGTAATACTATATTGTATTTTAAAAAAATTTAAAACAAAAACTAATATTATTGATTATAACGTAGATAGCTGCAATAAGAGGTCATCAGCCAATCTACTAGCACCGAATCTAAAATATTTATTCGTCATCCATTTTTTACCCAATGTATCCTCAAGCATGGCTAAATACTGCATAGCAACTTGGGCACTTGATATCCCACCAGCAGGCTTGATACCGATCATTTTTCCTGTACGCTCATAATTATCAGCAATGGCTTGCATCATAACGTAGGTTGATTCTAAAGTTGCAGCAGGAGTAATTTTTCCAGTACTTGTTTTTATAAAATCAGCACCAGCCGCAATTGCAATTTCACTGGCAATCCGCACATTATTTAATGTGAGAAGTTCGCCAGTTTCTAAAATAACCTTAAGGCAGCAACTACCGCAGGCTTCTTTCATGCTCGCAATTTCATCATGAACAAAATTATATTCCTCATCCAAAAACTTCCCTCGACTTATTACCATATCTATTTCATCGGCTCCCTCCTCCACCGCATATTTAGTTTCGGCTATTTTAATCTCTAAGCTTGTTTGACCACTTGGAAACCCTCCTGCTACCGATGCAACTTTTACACTTGATTTTTCTAATTCTTTTACGGCCAATTTTACAAAATTTGGGTACACGCATACAGCTGCAACAGTTGAAACAACGGATATATTATCTGCAAGGTGAAGCGCCTTATGGCAAAGTTGCTTTATAGTAGCCACAGTATCATCCCCATTAAGTGTAGTAAGGTCTATCATATTTAAAGCCAGTCTTAAGCTCTGCGTCTTACCACCGTTTTTAATTAAGCTAGTTTTGTATCGAGCTACGCTTTTCTCAGCATTAACTGGATCAATTTTTGGAATTTTTGAGAAGTTTATATTCATGAGCCATCAAAGATAGCATCACTTCTAAAGTAATAAAAGAGGCCCGAATCATGATTCGAGCCTCTGGCTATGTTAGGTGTTTACATAAATTTTACTGTTTCCTAATCAGTTGCGAAACAGTTTGATTGTCTATTTGCATAGTAAAAACGTAAGTACCCGGCCCCAAAATTTTAGTAGCATTTCCTAAGTTCGTTTTATAGGTTTTAGCAGCCAAGGTCCCTAAATCTTCTTGCGAGATTATTTGTCCATTCATAGCTGTTATTTGATACGAAACATTTGCTTTCTTGTGCAACTGATACGTAAAAATACTAGAATTCGTAACCGGATTAGGATATACAGTTAAGTTCAATTGATTTTTAAATACATCGTCCGTACCTACTGAGGTACCGTTATTCGCAGGAATACTAATCCCCGTATGAATTGTTTTATTATCATTTTTGGTTACGAAAACTGTCACTTCTAAATCATCCGGAGTTGGAGGATACAAACCATTATAATCAGCGGGCAAAGGATAATTGTAGTTTTTAGTGACCAAAGAACCTTGTGTTGTAGTAGTTACAACTTCACCCCACTGGCCAGTGAGCATATCTCGTAAAATGTGATTGTGCACATAAGAATTGCCCCCACCAGCTTGGTAACCCACAGCTCCATTTTGAAGGATAGCAACGTTTAGCTTATTATTCTCAGTTTCATCCCCGGTGTAGTACAATTCTACTGCAATATCCAAAGAATTTGAAGACGAGTTATAAGTAGAAGTAGCTCCGATATTAACCACTGAAGTTCCTCCATTCAAAATCACATCTTCACCCGCGGTTTGACCTGGATAATTTGCATCAAACCAGCCTGGCCGGCGTATGGCTAAATTATTTGGTGGATTTTGAGGGAAAAAAGGTGGTTCATTGTAGGCTCCAGACCATACAGTTCGGTTCATTGAGCCAGAAGGATAACCTGTAGGAGCAATTAAAGAATTAATGGCAGTACCAAAAGTAGATTTCAAATCAGGGTTGCCATTCGCAAAACTACCAGCATGAATATTAATGAGCGTAACACGATTTGGATACGCATCTTTTAAATTATTCGCTCGGACATGACCATCAGGACAGTTGCCACAATTTACACCCGTAAGTTCTTCTAGAACTGCATTTCGACCAGTTGGAGTAGTACTGACGATTGTCTGTGCCGAAGCTAAAAAACTAAAACTAAGGACAAAAAGGGAAAAGTATATTTTTTTCATAAAACTAAATTTCCTACAAGATACATAAGAAATTAATTTTACAAGTTATTTCAAAGCGCTAAGTTCTTTTATAAACTCAGCTTGAATGCTCACTGTGCGGTCTTTAGCATACAATTGATTAATTTCTTGGCCATATTCCTCTTTGGCCTTTTTAAGTTCCATTGCACGCGCTTGCATTTTTTCAGGACGGGGCCCCCAGGTAAACAAAACCTTATTCTTATCATCAATCGAAATTAACTTAGGAATAGAACGCCCTTTCTTAGTTAAGAAAGCGTCCATAATGTCTAAATTTTCATCGCGCAACATAATGTCTAATTCAATATTGAAGGCAAAATCGGCCATTTTGTTTATCACAGGCAAGTTTTGAGCAGCATCGCTACTCCAACCTTCTATCAAAAGAATCCAACGTTGTTTTGGAGATTTTAAAATAGCACTTTTTAATCGATCATTTAGCTTAGTCAATTTATCCGAACGATTCATCTTTACGATGTTCGATTTTGTAGCTTCAATCCGCTCATCAGAGTGATCTTTACCCGTTGTTTCACCGTCAGCCATCAGTTTATCGAGCATCTCCCGATATTCCTTGTACGAATACTTATTTCGTCCTTCTAAATCAAATTTGAATTGCATACCTCTTTATACGTTGTTTTTTCGTTTGTCTTACAGTAATTTACCGTATTTACACCTAGTTTGTAATAATACGCACGGATCTTTTTTTTTCGCAAAAAAACCTTAAAATGTTTTACTCGAACCCGCAGTCATTTTGTTGATTTTGTTCATTTCATCGCTGGTCAAATATCTCCATTCCCCACTTTTAAGCTTACCAATTTTTACATTCATAATCCGAGTCCGATTTAGTTTACGCACAGAATAGCCAAAATGCTCGCACATACGCCGTATTTGACGGTTTAACCCTTGCGTCAGGGTGATTTTAAACGCAAACTTATCAATCTCTTCCACTTTGCAGGGTAAAGTCATTTGACCTAATATTCTCACACCTCGCTGCATTCTATCTACTATATCATCGCGCAACGGACGGTCCACAACTACATGATATTCTTTTTCGTGCTCATTGCCCGCTCGTAATATTTTATTGACAATATCACCGTCATTGGTTAAAAAAATTAAACCCTCCGACATTTTATCTAATCGTCCAATTGGAAACAAGCGCTCCTTATGACCTATAAAATTTACAATATTATTTTTCTCCTTACTATCCGTAGTACATACCACACCTCGAGGTTTATTCAGTACTATATAAATTGCCTCACGCTTAGGTTTTGTTTTAATTCTTCTTCCATCCACACGCACATCGTCACCATCTTTTACTCGTGCTCCTTTTTTTACGTGCTTACCATTTATGGTGACCAAATCCCACTCAATATATTCATCGGCTTCTCTTCGCGAGCAAAAACCCGAGCTGCTTATAAATTTGTTTACACTTATTGAATGATCGTTGCTCATATCTTAGAACTGGTCAGCGTGAAATTATCTTTTCTTACCGTAAAATTTACGTTTGTTTGAATTTGGTTTTTTACCCCCACCCTGCGGTCTTCGGTGTCGGTTTCCTCCACCGCCACCTTGTTTGGCCGGTTTCTCTGGCGGACTATCATCATGATAAGGTTGATCAGTAATCAGTGGAACTTCTTGTTTGATTAATTTATGAATATCCTTTAAATAAGAACGCTCATCGGCGGCACAAAAAGAGAATGCCTGACCACTAGCAGAGGCCCTACCCGTTCGCCCAATTCGATGCACGTAAGACTCCGCAATATTGGGCAAGTCATAATTGATTACATGTGAAAGTTCGTCAATGTCAATACCCCGGGCTGCAATATCTGTTGCTACTAATACATTGAGTTCGCCATCTTTAAAAGCGCTCAACGCTCGCTGGCGCTGAGGTTGCGATTTATTACCATGTATAGCCGCTGCATTTATGTCGTTTCGCTTTAGCAATTTTACAATTTTATCAGCACCGTGCTTAGTACGAGAAAATACCAAGGCCGATTCAATACTTTCAGTTTTCATTAGGTGCAATAAAAGTTTAATCTTATTCGGCTTACTCACGTAGTACATAGATTGTTCTACTTTTTCGGCTGTCGTTTTTTCGGGCGCTATCGTAACTTGCTCCGGATTTCCTAATATTTGTTTAGACAAGTCAACAATCCGTGGTGCCATCGTTGCACTAAAAAACAAAGACTGTCTTTTGGTAGGAAGAAGCTTTATTATTTTTTTTATATCATGGATAAAGCCCATGTCTAACATTTGATCTGCTTCGTCTAAAACAAAATATTCAATGTCGTTTAACGTAATATATCCTTGACCAATTAAGTCTAACAATCTTCCTGGTGTAGCTATCAGAATATCGACACCTCGATTTAACGCGCCAACTTGTTTACCTTGTTTGACCCCACCAAAAATCACGGTATTATATAGTTTCGTATATTTTCCGTATTCAGTAAAACTTTCTTCTATTTGTATGGCAAGCTCTCTAGTGGGAGTAACTACCAAGGTTCTAATTTTTCGTTTCCCGCTTCCCTTATGTCCTTTTTCATACATCTGTTGTAAGATTGGTATGGCAAAAGCCGCCGTCTTACCCGTACCCGTTTGGGCGCAACCTAATAAGTCTTTGCCTTTTAAAAGTATCGGGATAGATTGTTCTTGAATGGGGGTGGGGTTGGTGTATCCTAAAGCGTCTAATGCTTTGAGTATAGGCTCTATAAGTCCTATTTCTTTAAATGTCATATTATGTTATAAGTCACAAAGGTAAGGCTATTCAATAAAGGAAAGTCCAACGGTTGGGTTGCATTTAAAAAAAAAACTACATTGCCTGCACAAAAACCCTTTATAACAATAATCGTAGCTAAGAATGATGGTTTAAAAAAATTTGTATGATTGCCCAATTCAGGAGAGCTAGAGTCAACTCCCCATTTTCCTCCAAAAGCCCAATAGAAATGAAAACACCCAAGTAAGAGAGAAATAAGTGCCAATACTGAATGGAATCTAATTATCTTATTCTTTAAATCTTCGCTCCTTCCTTACCCAACGCATTAAGAACTTTTCTTTTTCTATTGAATGCCATAAGTAGTAAGACAGGTACAATAATCAATGTAATAATTGTGGCAAAGGCCAAACCAAAAATCATCGTCCAAGAAAGCGGCCCCCAAAAGGCAACATTATCTCCGCCAAAATAAATGTGCGGATTTCCTGTTTCAAACAATAGAGCGAAATCCATATTTAAACCAACGGCCAAAGGAATCAAGCCTGAAATTGTTGAAATAGCTGTAAGCAAAACTGGCGTCATTCGAGTACGACCAGCCTCAATAATAGCTTCCCGTGGTGTGAGGCCTTCTTCTAACTTTAAATCAGCAAATTCTACACCATCAAAACTTACCTGAGGATAAAAACCTTGATTGTTTATTTCTGTAGCCGTTTCCCAATTTAAAACAACATCATTGTCTTTTTCATGAGCTTTAAAAGATAGTAGTTGAACAGGCAATGCCTGATTCAAAATCTGTGCATTATCCTCACCTCCTATTGGGTGATCAGACCACGCGTAAAAATCCATTTGAATTGCGGGATTAGTTAACAAACTAAATCCTGTAATTGAGAACTCAGGGTCTGGAGCAGGGAATGTTGGCGGGTCAGCAAATGCAGCAGTGCTTACACCTGGCACGGATAAAAGGGTTAGACAACTTGATGCCATACCTAAGCCCGTATTACAAGGCCCGCCAGATATACCATAAACTCCAAAAGTGGTAGTGGCTGGAGTTTTAGCCCAACCTAAATATAAATCATAGGTGCCGTCATTATTTGTGTCAATAGAAATTCCAACAGTCTCACCCATATCAAGATTATTTAAATCATAACCTGCGTTGCAAAATGAAGTAGTTGAAGGATCTCCGTCGCCATCGGAATCTCCTGCTACACCTTGCATATCCAATCCAATAGTAAGTCTATCAGCAATTTGATTAAAATAAACGTATAAATTAATAAAGTCAAGACCAAGTACGAAAGCAGCATTCGTGCAAATTGCAGCTCCGCCCGTTGCCTAATCGTTTGGCAGGTCAGCTGTTTTTTAACATCGGGAAAAGTCTCGAAATCGGCAAAGGCATTACCAGTTAAAGTCGGCTGGGCATAAGCTGTAAAGCCCAAGAATAAAAATGTTAGCATCGAAAGTACTTTTTAGTTTTCATAGTTTGTTGTTTTTGTTATTGCATAACTAGAACCGCTAATTATTTCTCACAATAGCGAATATTCGCTATACGGTTAGCTAGTCCCTAACTACATATAGGGGACTCATTTTCACATTTATTCTTTAAGGCCAAATTCATTGCACCAAACCCATCTTTCGTTTCACCAAGAAGCTTTTTCTGGAAAAGAGGTACTAATATTCCTGAAAATATTTCTCCATGCGTAAAAAGTGTAGCTCCGTTTTTTTCTTCGAGAATAAAAAAATGTTCTCCATCAAAGATTCCTTTTAAAACCAATTTTCCCTTCCAACGAAATTCTTTGTTTGCTTCAAAATTTAGCACTTCAGGCTTGGTCATACCTCCCAATTCTACCCTAATCGTATTTCCTTTTTGCATACGACCTTCAACAGTTTTTATAAAAGGGTTCCAAGCATAATCATTAAAATTAGTTAGCACATTCCATACCGTCTCCGCTTTTGCATTTATCGTAATTTGTGTTTGTATCTCCATGTTTCTTTATTTATAAAACAAAGGTCTACTAATGAAAAACGGAAAACCTTGACCTATATCAAGAAATAGATTTCTTACGAATACGGCTCAGCGTTTCAGGTGTCATGCCTAGCATGGATGCTATGTAATGAAGTTGCACTTGGTTAAATAATTCTGGCTTCATTTCAAACATCATATTGTAGCGCTCCTCAGCCGTCATGGATAAAAACGAAAAAATCCGACTCTCCAAAGTGGTAAAACATTTGGCAATAAACATTTTTTCCAACTGATGCCATTCAGGAATCAATGTTCCAATGCGGTCATAATTTTCTTTTGAAATTGTATAGACTTCGCAATCCGTAAGTGCTACAATATCCCAGCGTGAAGCCTGTCCAAAAATGATACTCGACAAATCTGTAATAAACTCCCCCTCTGTAGAAATCCATTGGGTAACATCTTTACCATCATGATGATTGTATACGCGCAAAAAACCTGACTTAATAAAACTCAATTTATTACATCGCTTGCCCGTTTCGGCAAATGTGCTTCCTTTTTGTAAGGTTTCTGCTTCAAATAATTCTTCGAGTATCGCCAGCTTACTTTCCTCAATTCCGAAGTAGGATTTTATGTATAGTTGAAGTTCGGTCATCTAGGTAAAAGTAAATATTTAGAAATACAAACCAAGACTGTTATCAAAATACGATTAATGTTAATACAGGAATCGTGATTGTCGTAAAAATTCCCCAATAAATAAATTTAGAAATCATTTCATTTATTGAGGACATAAAAAGCTAGATCAGCTTATTCCTTTTTTTTCTTAAAAACAGATTTAGAAACACCCACTCCAAAATATAACGAGCTCGTTTTTTTTCTATACTTATTCCAAGGATATTCAGACCCAGTATTTCTCACTGCATATATCCAATTATTGGTATTATTAAACGGGCTGTAGTAGGTAGAACTCAGTTTTAGCGAATACTTATTAGATAATATGTAAAAACCATCAATACCTACATTATAACCTAGCTTATACACAGGCCCTACATAATTATAATTTTGCTCAATATCACTTCCAAAACTTAAATATATAGTACTATCAAAGCCTTTGCTAATTGGTCTAAAAACAGTTAAACCTGCTTTAGGATAGAGATCAATTTTTGAAGTAATATTAATCTTTCTCATTACATTGGCGCTAACGTCAAACGTATTTACATAGGTTTTTAAGCCTGTATAAATAAAGGGTTGTTGATCAGGTGCTGTCATGAAATGAGGATATAAATAAATTTCTTTAAAGCCCCAATGCTTAATGCGCATTTCGTAATTCAGAAAATAATCTTTATAGATATTGTGCGTTACAAATAGACCAAGGGCGACATAATTATTTTTAGGAATAACAACCTTATCAATTTCATAGTTTTCGGATCCTGAAGTGTCATTAGACCAATATTTTTCGCTTGGTTTTTTTGTTACACTTAGCGTAAAACCAAAGTCATATTTTTTTTCTTGTGCCATTGTAATGCCAGCCAAAGAAATGAGCATTGTGCATACTGCTATAATTTTAGTTGAATACATATCTTGCGGTTATTAAAGATTATTAAAAAAAAAGACTGGCCAGAACGATTTAGAACCGACCAGTCATTTTATTTAGTTAGTCCAAGTGCTCGATTTCGTCTGACCACCTCGCGTTACAGAAATAGTACTTACAAATGCGTTTACCTCATGTTGAGTTTTTGTTCCTATTACAGGACTTCCTTCTTTTACAATTTGGTTGACATTTTTATTAGTCGTATTCTTAGTATCCGAAATACTTGAGTATTGCCAAGTCCAAGTTCCACCTGGTGCAGCATTGCCCTGCGAATCAAACCCGCCTTGAGATTGGAATTTCAATTTTCTAATTGGCGAACTGATCACATTGCATGCAGAACTATGTTCAATATTAATCCAACCTAATACACTACTATCTTTTTCCATTTTTACTTTAGCACCAATACTACTGTAAACGCCATAATATGAACACCATACCGTATGTACTGCTCTTACTTTTCTATTGTTAGATTTGTTCCAATCTTTTGACGAATTATCTTGATAGTGAAAACGACTATTAGGAGAAAATGATGCATAATTCTTATTCCCGTAGTTATATGTTTTATAACTTAATTGCTCTTGTGAATTCCAATCTATATCTTCGATGTTCGAACCATCAACTAGTGCAACACTTTGATAAAATTCAGGGCTATACTTATAAATGACATTTGCACAAATTAAGAAACCATCCTTATTAACTAAACTAGCAAAATAATCATCCTGAATATTTACAATGGTACCTGCCTCTTGAGCATAGCTAGCAGATACTCCAGTTTCTTCTTCGGCATTCTGATCCATTATTTGATATTGGCGATACAGACTAGTATAATTTGTTTGATTCATATTATAATCATTTAGACCGTTATCATCCATACTCTTTAATTGATCCATTTGTATATTAAAAGCCTCCTGTGTTGCGAAGTTCGCAATACTTGAGGTCCCGTCAGGTGTCATAGTAGCATAAGACGATGATGTGGACGAAGTGTTGTTGCCATTCATGTCTTCAAATTGGGCATCCTTTTTACAGCTAGTAAACCCGATACTCATTGCGCCAATCGCCATCATGATGGCAACTGCGGTTACTTTGAAATTTTTAGTTTTCATGTTTAAAATATTTAAGAAGGCAAAAATATTTAAGAAGGCATATTCCAAAATCTTTTTTACCCTCCTAAGATTTAGGTAAATTAGCATAAATTATGGAGACGAGCATTAACAAAATTATTCAATTAGAGCGGATTCGGTATGGTAAAACTCAATCCGAATTGGCTAAGGCATGTTATATGGATGCAAGTCGTCTCTCTGATATAGAACGCGGTACAAAATCGCCCACTTGGACAGACCTAGAGCGAATATCGGAAGCTCTGGGCTGCAAGCTGTTTGAGCTCTTACCAAAACAAGTTTTGCAAGAGCATCATTCTCAAATTGTAGAAAACAAAGAATCTATAAGCAATAATCGCCAAGAGATAAAAAAGATTTGGGAAGCTATAGATGAATTAAAAAAAGTCTGAATGCAAAAAATCGAATAAGGGTTAATCAGCAAAACTGTGAGGTCTATAGCCCGCTTGGCAATAGACCTTACAGTTTTTTTAGCTACAGCTTCGCCCCTTCCTTACCCAAAGCTTTTAATATTTTCTTCTTTCGATTAAACGCCATGAGTAAAAGGACAGGTACAATAATCAATGTAATAATTGTGGCAAAGGCCAAACCAAAAATCATCGTCCAAGAAAGCGGCCCCCAAAAGGCAACATTATCTCCGCCAAAATAAATGTGCGGATTTCCTGTTTCAAACAATAGAGCGAAATCCATATTTAAACCAACGGCCAAAGGAATCAAGCCTGAAATTGTTGAAATAGCTGTAAGCAAAACTGGCGTCATTCGAGTACGACCAGCCTCAATAATAGCTTCCCGTGGTGTGAGGCCTTCTTCTAACTTTAAATCAGCAAACTCTACCAGCAAGATTCCATTCCGAACCACAATACCTGCCAAGGCTACTACACCAATACCAGTCATTACAATAACTATGTCCATTCCAAATATTCCTACTCCTAAAAACACACCAACTATACTTAAAAGAATTTCACTGATGATAATAATAGATCGGCTAAATGAATTGAACTGTATCATCAATATCAGAAAAATCAAAGCCACTGATGTTAACATAGCACCACCTAAAAAGGCCATCGTTTCTGCTTGCTCCTCTTGTTCTCCGCCCATTCGGATACTGACACCCGCAGGCGCATTAAATTGGTCAATTTCTGATTGTACATTGCCCACTACTTCGTTCGGATTATAATCGCTTAATACATTTGAACTCAAACTGATAATTCTTTTTTCATCCTTACGCTTAATGCCTCCATAAGTATTTCCATAGTCTAAATCAGCAAAACTCCCAAGCGGCACTTGTCGCACAGCTCCGCCCATACCCATATCTCGATAGGTAATTGGCAGGTTTTTTACAATATCTATATTATTTCGTTGGTCCTTTTGTAAACGAACCATGATAGGATAGTCATCATTGGCATCCTTAAAACGCGAGACCTCCATCCCGAACATGGCCGTTCGTAAATCCTGTGCAATTTGGCCGGTACTAATACCTTCAATATTTAATCGAGAACGTTGAATATCAAAAACGATTTCTGGTTTATCCGCTTGGAAATCACTTTTCAATTCTTCAACTCCTGATATTTGTTTATCATCTAGATAGCGCTTTAAACTTTTAGAAGTCGCAATTAAACTATCTAAATTTTCACCCGTAATTTCAATCAAAATTGGCTTAGCCGTAGGCGGACCACTACTTTCTTTTTCCACTACAATTTTAGCACCCGGCACGCCTTTGACACTATTCCGAATATTATCTAATACTTCTTGAGTAGACTTTCCACCGCGCTCAGCAAATTTTACGAAGGATACTGTAATTTTTCCCCGATTTGGATACTCTCCGATTTCACCTCCTTGGGTGTTGGTAGCGCCTACTTTAACATTCGAAACAACTGATGTAATAAGAGGATGTTTTGTTTTACCCGATTTATCATATTTCGTTGCGGTATACACTTTTTCCTCAAGCTGTTTGAGTACCTCATTGGTACGCGTCTGATCTGTACCCTCTGGCATAGTGAGATAGACATAGGTAAAATTCGGTTCAGACTCTGGGAAAAACAATACGTTCGGACTTCTTAACCCAATGAGGACGAAAGAAAATACGCTCAGCGCTACAACACCCAAAAGTACCCACCCTCGGCGGTCCAATATTTTTTCTAATCGTCGCACATACCAATTTTGAACTTTGGGCCAAACATTATGTTGGAAAGCGTGTATGAGTCTGACCAAAATAAATTTATTGAGTAAATAGAGTGCCCAAAAGAAAATAAGCAAATTCCCAAATAACGCATTTTGAATACCTAAGAATTTAAATTCTATTGTAAAACCAAAAACCGTTATACCGAAGCCTCCGAAATGTGACAGAAATGCCAGCCCGAGCATAATAATTGTTACCCATGTTGTACTCTTTTTCCACCGAATTCTATCACCCGGTTTATACTCATCCTTTTTCATAAAATCAACTGCAAATACAGGATTAATTATATAAGCCACAACGAGTGAAGCCACTAACGTAATAATAAGCGTAATCGGTAAATAAAACATAAACTCCCCGATAATACCATCCCAAAATGCCAGAGGAATAAAAGGTAATAGTGTGGTGAGTGTCCCAGCAAAAACGGGCAAGAAAACCTCTTTGGTAGCCTTGGTAACGGCCTCCTTAATCGGTATATCCTCTTCATGAAAAATACGATGAGAGTTCTCAATAACCACAATGGCATCATCTACTACAATACCAAGTGCTAATAAAAAGGAGAAGAGCACAATCATATTCATTGTAAATCCAATGCTCGGCATTACCATAAAAGCGATCGCCATAGAGAGCGGTACAGAAAGCGCTACGAAAATTGCATTCGTGGTCCCCATAAAGAACATGAGAATGAACGTAACAATACAGAAACCGATAATAATCGTATTGATTAAATCATGTAAAGTGACTCGAGTATTTTCACTTTGGTCAGCGGTAAGAATTACATTCAATTCTTTCGGTAACTCTTCAGCTTGCATTTCTGCAATGATTTCATTTATTTTATCACTCGCGTTAATTAAGTTTTTACCTGCACCCTTTACCACGTTTAACGTAATTACGTTTCGTCCATCCAAACGAGCAAAACTTTCGGGATCTTCATAGGTGTCTTTTACTTCGGCTACATCCCGCAAATAAATGTTAGCACCCATAGGGTTTTTCACTACCAAGTTACCAATCTCTTCTGCGTCTTGAAATACTTTTTTAATAGACAGTAAGCGTTGCTCACCGTCCACTTTTACTTGTCCCGGTGTAGCTTCTACATTTTCGAATGCTATCGCATTTTGAATATCACGGAAAGAAAGCTGCGCAGCACTCATTTTAAATAAATCAACGTTGACTTGAATTTCTCTTTCCAATCCACCCACTTTATCAACTCGTTTGATTTCTTTTAAGTCTTCTATGCGATCTTCAATTCTATCGGCATACTTTTCTAAACGAGTTACGTCAAAATCACCATAGAGATTCACGAACATAATCGGGAATTCCGATGCATCAATCTCATTGATTTCTGGTTCGTTGGGCAAATCATTTGGCAAATCAGGCTTTGCTTTATCAACAGCATCTTGCACATCAATTTTTGCTTCGGCAATATCTACGTCTGTATTAAACTCAGCGGTAATTACCGAAAAATCTTGAAATGAATTACTCGTTACTTTTTTAATCCCCGTGATGCCAGTCAGTTGTTTTTCTATAGGTTTAGAAACCAAATTTTCCATATTCTCGGGTGAAGTTCCCGGGTAAATCGTTTGAACTATTATCGATGGAAATTTCACCTCAGGAAATTGCTCCTTGGGTAGATTATTATAGGCTGTGTATCCCATAAAGGCTAAAATGAGCGCTGCGAAATAAATCGCCGTTCGATTATTTATGGGCCACTTAGATGGATTAATGTTCATCTTACTTTCTTTTATTTAGCGAAATTTAATTTGTCTCCTTCGTTCAACTCTTCATACCCTGCTGTAATCACTTGATCATCCAATAACAAGCCATCCATGATTTCAACTTGCCCTCGGTAATTTTTACCGAGTACAACCTTATTCAATTTCGCACGATCTTTATTATCCCTTACAAAAACGTAATCACCGCCATTAATTTTTTGAATCACTTTCGCAGGTAGCACGAAGGCCCTTGGGTTCGAATAGGTTGCAATTTTTACTTTAGTAATCATATTAGGACGTAGTTTTCCTTTGGAAGGAGGTACAATTTCCGCCGTAAAGGTTCTTTTTAATGGATCAATCGTCCGTTGTACATAGCGCACATTAGTAATCATTGTATCGGCTGCGTCTGGCAGAACGACCTGTGCTCTACTTCCCTGGCGTACTCGACCTGCGTAGCTTTCAGGGATATCGACTTCCACTTTTACATTACCAGAATTTACGATGCGAATCATATTCGGCATACCCGGATTGGCCATATCACCCACATTGATATTTACATCATCCACCACACCGCTAATCGGTGCTTTGATGGCATACATTCTTCGTTGGCTCAAGGTAGTCTGTTTTTTCTTGAGTAGAGATTCATAATTATTTTTTGCTGTGAGCAATTGAACCTCGGTACCCACTTCTTGCTTCCACAACGCTTTTTGTTTGTCGTACATCGTTTTCGCAAATGAAATTTGCTGGTTCAATTCAGCAATTCCATTTTGAATCGTTTCAGCTTTTAAGGTAGCTAGTACTTGTCCGCGACGCACATACTGCCCGTTGCGCACTCGAATGGATTGAACCACACCCGGCGCCTCAGGAGTTGCGTTTACAGACTTCCCTGCATCTACTCTTCCCTGTAGTTCTAAATATTGATAAAAAGCAGTAGGATACATATCCGTCAATCGAACCGCTATTTTTCGTTCCTCCTTTTTGATAGTCCCGCCGTCCTCTAAATCAGTGATTTTCTTATCGAGTGCCGCGCGTTCTTTTTTAAGTTTGGCGAGTTCAGCTTTGGGGTCTTTAGGCTTTTTTTCATCACCGCAACTACTCAAAAAAAGTACGGTACTTACTAAAAAAATGATTGCTTTGTTCATAATGTATTATCTAAATGGGTATTATTATTTGGTATAAATTCCAAGGGCTTTTTGTAAATCTATTTTGGCCAGCATGGCATCATAAAGCGAACCAAAATAATTGGTTTGTGCTTCTTTCATGGCGGTTTGTGCTTGAATAATTTCAAGATTCGTACCTAATCCTTCTTTATATTTTATGCGAGCTATGTCGTACACTTTTTTAGCTAGGTCAATATTTTCTTCTTGGCTTTTTAAGGTTAGCAAACTATTGCGCAAAGAAGTTCGAGCATTGTTCACTTCAAAATCAACTGCCTGCTCAAAATTTTGAATATCTAATCGAGTTTGTTTTAACTTGAGTTCTACTTGCTCCATTTTAGCAGCGCGCTGCCCGCCTCCATAAATAGGAATATTTACAGAAAGCCCAATGGCACCCGTCGGGAAATAAGGTAAAGTAAAAATTTCTTTTAATCGTTTGGTCTGTGTGGCATAACCAAACTGACCGACAGCTGCAATTGTAGGCAGGTTGGCTTTTTTATAGCGCTTATAATCCAATTCATTTAACTCAATCCCTTTTTTAAGCAATTGCATTTCTGTGCGTTGATCGTAATCTATCACATTCGTCAAAAGCATATCTCTCTTGATTTCTTCGCTATTTAAATCATCGCTTAATTTAATGCTATTGGTAAGCGGCATACCCATTTGAAATTTGAGTACTGAATAACTAAGCGCCACTAGGTTATCAATTTTATTTTTTTCGGTTAATAAATTGTTCTTCTGAACCGTTAAACGAGCTACGTCAATCTTTTCGGCAAAACCAGCTTTGTACAATTTACTAGTCGTAGATTCTATTTTTGAAAGTAAAGAAATATTATCATCGAGTAACAATCTACGTTTCTCAGCAATCACACAGTTGTAATAGGCCTTGCTTACATTAATTCTTAACTCTTCTTCGCTTCGTTTTGTATTCAGTTTGGCTAGTTCGTTTAGGCTCTCTCTGGCTTGTAGACCAATCAATACAGCTGGGTCGAACAAAATTTGTTGCACCTGCAGATTCATAGAGGCACTCAAAGGCAAACCAAATTGAAACTCACTATATTCTCGCTCATAATCAGTTTGAGGTTTGGGTGGATTGGCTGCTAAACGTGCCGAATCAATCACGAAGAAACCAAAAGCATCACCCAAGTCAAACGCATTGGCATCACCTCGTTGCTTAGGCACAATGAAAAGATATTGAAAACTCCCTACGGCAGAAACCTGAGGTCTCGTTAAAGCAGTTACTTCTTTGTTTACTGATTTTTGAATGTCTTCTTCTAGTTTCTGTTTTTGTAAACTCGGTTGATTTTGAATGGCATAATTGATACACTCTTGCACGGAATATACAGATTGTGCTGTAACACTAAGGCTTATGAAACTGATGAATAGGAGTAGTTTAAATTTCATTTTATTTTTTTTGAAGGTTCGATAAGTATTTAGTTATGAGTTTATGCCCTTTCAAAGTGCTGATGCCAAACATATAGAGTTCGAAAATTTGTTTATTAATTTCTACCAGGTCAAATTCTCTTTTTGGGAAAATACCAGCATGCATCAACATAAAAACAGACTCCATTCGATAAGTCGCAATTATGCTAGAGTTAATATTTTCACGAAACAAGCCCTCTTCAATCCCTCGGTCCAAATTTTCTTTGATACAATCGTGAAGTTTGGTCTGCTTAAAATGCTCCATATATTTAAACGCGCTTGCGTAGTAGCGTTGCAGGTCCACGAAACAAACAGGGTTCATCCCTTTGAACATTTTAGCCATGTGTATAAAAACGCCAACCAGTTCTTCAATCGCATTTTTACTCGCACCCATAATTTCAAGCATTTCTTCCCAATGCCGCTCATTATACGTTTCAACTGACGCTAACACAAGGTCATCTTTTTTACTAAACTCTTGATAGAGGGTCTTTTTTGAAATGCCCGCCTGACGCGCAATTTCATCAACTGTCACGTTTTTGAAACCATAGTGCAAAAAAGCCTTGGTAGCTATTTCTATAATTTGTTCTCGCGTTTCCACGGGGCAAAACTAAATAAACTTTTGCAATTGCAAAAGTTTCCAAGGTTTATTCTTAAAAATTTAAATCTTTTCTCAAACGAATTCGGTATCTTCTTCGTCAACATTATTATGAGAAGTATTATCATTCTACTATTATTCCTGACGCTCACTTCCTTTCAAGAAAAAAAAAGCAATCCCCTACAGAGCGTAAACTCTATAATTGGCGACATTAGCTACCTACAAAAATTTGGGAAAGCTCCCCATAAAAATTGTGATGAGACGGAACGGATAAGAACACACCTCGAGTATGTAGAAAATATTTTGCGCAATAAAGAAGTCAAACACTTGACTAGTGAACAAACCACGAAAAGGCTGATACTACTAAATCACTTAAAAGACTACATTGCCGCAGGTAAATATCCTAAAAATTACGACTTCAAAAACCAAAGAAAACCTTGCTTCATAGATGCAGAGGGTTCCATTTGCGCTGTAGGTTATTTGGTTCAGCAAAGCGAGCAATCTGCTGCAGCTCAAACTATAAATTCTGAATTTCAGTATTCTACCATTTATGAAATGAAATCTGATTTATTGGATGAGTGGATTTTAGCTTCAGGTTTAAGCAAAATAGAAGTAGCCATGATCCAACCAAATTATGGTTTTCAAAAACCAACAAAATCTGTAGGCTATACTTACGGAGTTACTATATCAGCCTTCACTCTAGCCAATGTTGGATTGAGTATTGCTAGCATAGCTAAATGGCGCGATAATAATTTTAATAAAAACGTACCGCAACTTGGATTATTTTTGGGTACGACTTCATTGGCTTTGAATGCACTAATTTATCAGCCTTCAGCACGTACCGACTTCCGTAAAATTTTTAGTAACGTGAATTTAATTAGTAGTGTGGTTTCCATTGGAGTTAATGGATTCAGACTATTGAATTATAAAAATGAGCACAGAGAAAAAAAAGTAAGTTGGGACCTAAAGATTCAAACCGGCCTGAGGAACCAACTTGCAATTGGATTCGTAATCAATAAAAAATTATAACTACTTCTTTCGAGCAAAAATCCGAATCGGTACTCCCGTAAAATCAAAATGCTTGCGCATCTTGTTTTCTATAAAATGTTTGTAAGGGCTTTTTATTTCGTCAGGATGATTCGCAAAAAAAGTAAATGAGGGTACGGTCGTTGGTAATTGAGTTACAAACTTAATACTCACGGGTAGTCCACGATAATTCGGTGGCGGGTTTCGTTTAATCTCATCGAGCATCACATCGTTTAATTGACTTGTTGGTATTTTTTGCGCTCGTCTGTCATAGACCTCTAGTGCCAATTCTAGTGCTTTATGTATCCGCTGTTTTTCAATGGCTGAAATAAACAATATGGGCACGTCTGTAAAAGGAGCAATTTTGGTATGAATAAACTCTGTTTGTTTTTTTACCGTATGCGTGTCTTTTTCAATCAAATCCCACTTATTCATCAAGATAACGATTCCTTTTCCTTTTCGCTCCGCCAGGCTAAAAATGTTAATATCCTGCGCTGTCAATCCGCGTTCAGCGTCAACTACTAACATAATAATATCACAATCTTCCACCACTTTCACAGCTCTAATTTCCGAGTAGAATTGTAAATCTTCTTTGTCCTTTCTTTTCTTTTTCAGCCCTGCGGTATCAATTAAGATAAACTCTTTTTCAAATAAATTATAATGTGTGTGAATACTATCCCGAGTTGTTCCGGCAATTTCAGATACAATATTTCTCTCCTCTCCAATCAAAGAGTTCAATAAAGAAGACTTTCCTGCATTGGGCTGGCCAACAATAGCAAGTTTGGGTAAACTAGAATTTATATCGTGCTCTTTTTCAGGTAATAGCTCAACCACTCGATCTAATAAATCACCCGTACCGTACCCTCCCATAGAAGAAACCGGAAATACCTCTTCAAAACCCAAAGAGTAAAACTCATTAGCTTCTAACAAGCGATCGGCATTATCACTTTTATTCGCTACTATCAAAATGGGTTTGTCTGATTTACGTAACAAAGCGGCAAAAGCCTCGTCTAAATCAGTAATTCCCGTAGACACATCACAGATAAATAAAATAACGTCCGCCTCAGCAAGGGCTATGTCCACTTGTTTGACAATTTCTTTTTCAAAAATATCTGCGCTATTGGCTACATAACCACCTGTATCTACAACGCTAAAATACGTTCCGTTCCACACCGTTTCTTCATATTGACGATCGCGCGTTACACCACTCACATCATCAACAATTGCTTTCCTCTCACCAATCAAACGATTAAAAAGTGTAGATTTTCCTACATTGGGTCTTCCGACAATGGCTACTGTTTTCATGATTATCGTGCGAAGATAGTCATTTCAAAAATGAGAAAATTGCTTTCCGTTTTTTTTGCGCATTAAAATTTTGCCTTTTAGTAAAATAGATAGTCCATTATTTTTTCTTTTCATAAAAATGATATTCTTTTGCCGTGCGAGGTAGAGCAGCGGTAGCTCGTTGGGCTCATAACCCAAAGGTCGTAGGTTCGATCCCTACCCTCGCAACTAAATAGAACCACCACGCACGGCGTGGTGGTTTTTCTTATTTTTACAAAGTGAATAAAGATTTTAAAAGCGGCTTTGTTGCTATTATAGGAAAACCCAATGCGGGTAAGTCAACCTTACTCAATCGGTTTTTGGGTGAGAAACTAGCCATTGTGACTCGCAAGGCCCAAACCACGCGCCACAGAATTATGGGGATTCTAACCGAAGATAATTATCAGATTGTTTTCTCCGATACGCCAGGGATTTTGGATGCTAAGTACAAAATGCATGAACGTATGCTCGAAGAAATTAAAAATGTACGGAAGGATACCGATGTTTTACTTTTTGTAATGGATGTGAATGATGATTTAGACGAAAATCTTGCACTCCTTCAAGAATACAAAACCAACAAGCCAGTAATTTTTATTTTAAACAAAGTAGATACCGTTCATAAAAAAGATTTGGCGGAGCTTAGCGAACAAATAGAGGCTTCTGTGGCTCCCCAAAGTATTGTTTCTATTTCTGCGCAAGAAGGCATCCGAACAAACCAACTCATTGACGAAATTGTAGAGGTTTTACCCATAAATCCGCCCTACTATGACGAAGAAAATTTGAGCGACCGACCCGTTCGTTTTTTTGTAGAAGAAATTATCAGAGAGAAGATTTTTAAATTGTTGAGTAAAGAAATCCCCTATCACACCGCCGTACATATCCGATCCTACAAAGACAAGGAAACGCTCACTAAAATCGAAGCGGACATTGTAGTGACTCGGGAAACTCAAAAGATTATCATGATTGGTAAAGGAGGCAGTATGATTCGAAAAATTAGTGAGCAATCACGCGCGGATATTGAAGAATTTATCCAACGAAAAGTATTTATGGCGCTCCGCGTAAAAGTGCGCAAAGACTGGCGTGACAGTGATATTTTCTTAAAAGAATATGGTTATTGATCCTAGTATTTTTGATAAAAAAGTAAAAATTGATTCTATCGATTTCGAGATAGACAATGTTGAGAACTGTACAATTGACATTCTACGTTTAGATCAAATTCACCCAAACATTTCAGGAAATAAATGGTTCAAACTTAAGTACAATTTACAGCTAGCTGCCGAGCAAGGCTGCAAACAAATCATCTCTTTTGGCGGGGCCTACAGCAATCATTTACACGCCTTGGCCTATGCCGGTAAATTAGCAAACCTACCCACTTTAGGAATCGTACGTGGTGAAGAAGTAATCAATCCTACCTTGACTGATTGCAAAACCTGGGGCATGGATTTACAATTCATTTCTCGTGCTGAGTATAAAACTAAAACTGATTTAAAATTTCTACAAGCTCTTGCTACCCGACATCCTCGCGCTTACATTATTCCCGAAGGAGGTGACAATGAGCTGGGTAGAAAAGGTTGTACTGAAATTTTAAGTGCTGAAATGATTAGTCGCTATGACATTCTTTGTTGCTCGATTGGAACAGGAACAACTATTAAAGGGCTGTCCGAAACTTTTAAACATAGCGTTTGGGGATTCGCTCCTTTTAAAAATGCTCACTCTCTTCAACATAAAATTGGCGAATCCTTCCCAAACATAAAATACATAGACGACTATCATTTTGGTGGCTTTGGAAAAGTAAAACCAGCCTTACTGGATTATATATCTTACTTCAAATCGAAATATAAGATTGAGCTTGACCGAGTATATACCGCTAAACTATTTTATGGTTTACAGAGTGAGTTAAGTAAGCTAAAAAATAGGGCGGATAAAAAAATATTAGTCATTCATACCGGGGGATTGCAAGGCAACCGGAGCCAAAAAAAGCCTTAACACAAATTATGAATCTTTTTGAGCATAAACTATTAATTTCGCTGCGCTCTGTATGAAACAAATTTTAGTACTTATAATATTCATTTTTTTAGCAAGAACAATCAGTGCGCAAAATACGAACGTACCTACTTTACCTAGCTTAAAAATTGAAACTACGAATGGAGAAAACCATATAAGCTGGATTAACGATTACGGTGGTTTAAAATCTGTACAAGTACTTAGGAGTAGCGATAGTGTTTTAAGTTTTGTGTCTATCGGTAATATTTCAAACCCTCGTAAAGGGGTTCAGCAATTTGTAGATCGCCAACCGAAGCTTGGAAAAAACTATTACAAAGTACGTGTACTCTTTGCCTCGGAGTTAGAATGGTTTAGCAATACCTATAAGGTGGTATTAGATTCTGCTACCATCGCAGCTTCCCGAGGACGCAGCTTGACAACTGGTAGTACGAAATCTAAAACGAGCGATGGCTCAACCGATGGCAGCTACACTGATTTTTACTACGAACCTTCTTCACATATATATTCTAACCCCTATACTGGACATATTATGATAATGTTAGATGATGTTAGACAGAAACGATATTCTTTAAAATTTTATAACCCAAATAAGGAAGAGGTTCTGTACATCTCTCGTATTAAGAAAACTAAAATAGTGGTAGATAAATATAATTTTAATGCTCGAGGCACGTATTCCTTCAAATTATTTGAAAGTGATAAACTGTATGAGACCGGTTATATTACCATTTACTAAATTACGTCTTCTAGTTTCTCAATTAATTCTGCACTCATTTTTTCAATGGCATCATGGGAATAGCCTGCAATATGCGGTGTAAGCACAACATTGTGCTTAAGTAGTTTTTCAATTGTATTCCATAACTCGGCATTCACACTTTTCAAACTTTCTTCATTTTCTATCACGTCCAGCGCAGCTCCTTCTACCTTAGCATTTTCTAAACCCAACAGCAGATCTGTTGTATTGACAATCGCTCCGCGCGAAGTATTGATTAGAATATGCTTTTTACATTTCTCAATGAACGATTGAGAGTAATAATGATACGTTTCTTGATTCAAGGGGACGTGAAAAGAAATTATGTCGGCAGATTGTTGCAGCTCGGATAAGCTTACTTCTTTCACTTTGTCGGTCGAAAAATTATTGATATACTTATCATAAGCGATTATATTGACATCCCATGAGGCTAGTTTTTTAGCAAACGCTTTGCCTGTATGACCATAACCAATCAAGCCAATCGTCTTATTTGCTAGCTCCCACCCTCTGTTCGGCTCACGAATCCAATTTTTTTCGTTGATCTCTATAGCACTCTTACTTATATTTTTTAAAAGAGAGACCAACAAGCCAACACAATGCTCCCCAACGGACTGAGCAATCCCTGCCGGTGAAGATGCAAAAGCAATTTTATTTTTTGTACAGTATTGCGTGTCGATAATATCTATGCCCGAACCTAAGCGACCAATCCACTTTAAATTAGTAAGCGGCTGCAAACTAGCTTGATCAAGTGGCAACTTATTCGAAGTTACCAAGCCCTTTATATCCGTAGGAATTTCTTGCCCGTCCCACTCAATAATCTCATAAGCATTAGCAAGAAGTTTTTGTCGAAAAACTTGCGAAATAGACGCAGCAAGAAGAACCTTTTTTTTCACTTGGTAAATATATTAAGAATACAATTGATGATACAACTCGGCAAAGGATTGGGGCGACAGCTCCTCAGGACGTTTTTTCTTTATGTCTTCGGGCAAGGCCATTCCTAATGATTTTAAAGAATTACTCAACGTTTTTCTTCTTTGGTTAAATGCTGTTTTGACTAAAATTTTATACTGATTAAAATCCTGAATATCGTAAGGATTGTCATTTCGAATCATTTGTAACATCGAGGACATTACTTTGGGTGGCGGTTGAAACGCGCCAGGCGGAATATCGAACAAACGCTTACAGTCATAAAAACTTTGACAAAGCACACTTAAAATACCATAGGCTTTCGTTCGTGGTATTGCTACAATTCGTTGTGCGACTTCTTTTTGAAACATCCCTATCATTACTGGGATGTTCTTTTTATTTTCTAAGGTTTTAAATAAAATGGGGCCAGAAATATTATAAGGATAGTTGCCGCATAATAGAACTTCTTCTTCTATGGAATATCGTAAAATATCTTGTTGAATAAATTTGTGATTGGGATAATTTTTTTTTAGAAAGGCTACCTTTTCTTGATCAAATTCTATGCCTAGATAATCCCGCTCTGTAGGAAAATATTTTGTAATCGCACCTGCACCGGGCCCTACTTCTATAATTTTTAAATCTTCAAAAGCAAGCATGGCGTCAGATATACGCTTACAATACTGCACGTCATGCAAATAATGCTGACCGAGCGATTTTTTTAAAACTAAATTTTTATGCTTTGCCAATGTAGCAAATGTAAAAAGGCGAATCTTATATGACTCGCCTTTTTAACTATATTCAAAAAAAAATTAAATTAACGTTGTAGAACAACTTTTTCACTGATCATTTCATTTCCAATTTTTGCCTGAACAAAATAGATCCCAGTAGGTTGATTAGTAAGATCTAATACAAGGCTTTGCTTTCCTTCTTGCTGACCTAAGTCTTTCTGAATCACCTTTTGACCTGTACTGTTGAATACTGCATAGGATGCCGCCATAGCCTTATCAAAATTTACATCCAAGGTTAGCTCTCCACTACTTGGGTTCGGGTAGAATTCATAAGAAAAATTCATTGAATGAACCGTTTGGGTACTCAATGGAGCTAAACCACACTTTTGTTCTACAAAAGTTCGCACATCGGCCACATTCGTTACATTGGTAGATAAGCGATACATTTTTGCATCACTGCAAACTACAAATACTGTTGGGTATGAAATACTATTGGAGCTGGGATCTAAAAATTTCCAAAATACATTACCTGGGTTCTGCTCGTTAAATAATAAGTACGGCGTGCCACTTACCCAATCACCTCTTGTATTCGTACCCACACCATTCATATCATTATCCGTAGTGCTTTGATCGGCCTCATAGTATAATACCTGCGCATCATCAGATGCTGTACCATTCGGGCCATACATATTGTAATAATCAGCCAGTACGTGCGTATTATGATAAGTCCAACAAGGAGGGCACCATGTTGCCGAAATATCTATGATAAAGTGTTTACCCGTTTGCGTATGACTTTGCGAACTAAAGGTTGCATCATTCATATCTTTTGCGGAGAAATGCTGGATAGTGGTACCGTCTGGGCGCCATACGGCTTGCGCATTCATATCAGTAAACACAATGTTCGCCAATACTAGAAAAGTAAGATTCAGTATTAATTTGTTCATAATGATTTTTTTTAACAGACGTTAAAATTTTATAAACCTTTCAGCAATTTTAATAATTTTTTAGATAAGCTGAATGATTATATTTGTGCTTCATTAAATAAATATAACGAATTATGTCATTTACACTACCAGAATTACCTTATGCGCATGATGCCCTAGCGCCACACATTGATGCCAAAACCATGGAGATTCATCATGGAAAACACCACCAAGGTTATACCGATAAATTAAATAAAGCAATAGAAGGGACCGATATGGAAGGTAACTCTATTGAGGAAATATTAAAAAATTGCGAAGACAACAAAGCCGTTCGAAATAATGGTGGCGGATTTTACAATCATTCTCTTTTCTGGACTGTACTAAGCCCGAATGGCGGTGGCAAACCCAGCGGTGATTTGGCTGCAGCAATCGATTCAGATCTCGGCGGTTTCGACAAATTCAAAGATGATTTTGCAAATGCTGCTGCTACACAATTTGGTAGCGGCTGGGCTTGGCTTTGCGTTAAAGACGGTAAACTAATGGTTTGCTCTACTGCCAATCAAGACAATCCAATCATGGGGCATGGTTGTGGAGGAACACCTATCCTAGGAATTGACGTTTGGGAGCATGCATATTACTTAAACTATCAAAACCGTCGTCCTGACTACATCTCGGCTTTTTGGAATGTAGTGAATTGGGAAGAAGTAGCTAAGCGTTATACAGCTGCCAAATAATATCTGAGATACCCACCTCCAAAGTTTGTGCGGCTTCGTTGTTAAAAACTTTGGAGGTTTTTTTATGTACATTTGACAAAGACCACATGATAGATAAGAATAAAAAAATAAAGAAATCTGAAAAGGCCATTTTAGTAGGATTAATTCAGCAGTATCAATCAGATGAACAGATTGATGAATATTTAGACGAGCTAGCATTTTTAGCAGAAACTGCAGGCGCAATCGAGGTTAAACGTTTTACACAGCGCCGGGAAAAACCAGATGGCCGTACATTTTTAGGAAAAGGAAAACTACAGGAAATAAAAGAATACATTGATAGACCCGATACTGAAGTTGACATTTTAATATTTGACGACGAGTTAACGGGTTCTCAGATATTAAATATTGAAGAAGCTTTGGATAAGCATGTTTTGGATCGGAGTGATTTAATTTTAGATATTTTTGCAGCAAGGGCCACTACCGCTCAAGCGCGCACACAAGTCGAATTGGCTCAATATCAATACATACTTCCGCGCTTACGCGGTATGTGGACACACCTTGAACGTCAGGGTGGAGGAATTGGAACAAGAGGACCGGGTGAAACAGAAATTGAAACAGATAGACGAATTATTCGTGACAAATTATCCATATTAAAAAAGAAGCTCGCCAAATTTGATAAACAAGGTCAAACTCAACGAAAAGAACGAGGCGAATTAATTCGAGTTTCTCTGGTAGGATACACAAATGTGGGCAAAAGCACTATCATGCGTGTACTCAGCAAAGAAGAAGTATTTGCAGAAAATAAACTTTTTGCCACCTTAGATACTACTACTAGGAAGGTAGTGTATGAACGAACTCCTTTTTTGTTAAGTGATACGGTTGGTTTTATTAGAAAACTTCCCCATCACCTAGTTGAAAGCTTTAAAAGCACTCTTGACGAAACTAGAGAGGCTGATATTTTGTTGCACGTAGTGGATTTATCACACCCGAAATTTGAAGATCAAATTAACGTAGTCAATGGAACGCTGAAAGATTTAAATGCTTTTGATAAACCAGTTATTATCGTATTCAACAAGCTAGACCTCTACGAGAAACAAGCTTTTGATGAATGGTTAGAGCCTGAAGTAAAGGAGCAGCTGCTTAAAGAATTAATGCAATCTTGGCAGAAACGATTAGAAGGAAATTGTATTTTCATTTCGGCTCAAGAAAGGACAAACATTGCCGAATTAAGAAATATGTTACTTACAAAAGTGAAAGATCTATACCGCGAACGCTACCCGTATAAAACTGTTTTTTACGAGTAGAGCCATTCGGCTCACTAAGTCTTGCTTTAGTCAGTTTTGGGAGCTTACTGTTTAAACCAAACAAAGTTCAAAATGATTTTAGAATAGCTTTGTTTTTTTACCAAATGATATATATTTGCACTCCTTATTGAAAAAATAAGACATTCCTCCTTAGCTCAGTTGGTTAGAGCATCTGACTGTTAATCAGAGGGTCTCAGGTTCAAGTCCTGAAGGGGGAGCATACAAACGTCCAACTATTTGAAAATCAAATAGTTGGACGTTGTTTTATTTAATGGGGTAAATATAGGGTAAACAATACTTTAAGTACATAATATACAGTTCTTGAATCTGTTAATGAGTTCCTCAGCTACTACTCCCAATTAGTTTGTCTGGAATATCTTAGACATTATAAAGTAGCAGTTTACTATGCAAAATCTACATACATAATGAAAATTACTCCATTTATTTGTTCTCCCAAATTATTTACTACCTCCTCCTTGTTGATACTAGCATAGCAAAGTTGAAAGAGACTTACAAAGGTGATCTCATGTAATCCTCATTAAATAAATTTCATCCAAATTTGATTATTGGTGTTATTATTCCCTTGAATTGGATACTTTATTAGACTCCTAAATAATTCCTGTCTAATAGTAAACCCAATTCTTTACTATTAGAAATAATCGTATTTTTAAGCAATGAAGACCCTATCATCTCTATTATTTCTTTTTCTTCCATTCATTGTACCCGCTCAAAACATTACCCTAGATTGGGGGCTTGCATTTGGTAGTACTGGAATTGCAAGAGGAGAATCACTATGTGTTGATGAACAAGGTAATTCTTATGTTGTTGGTACATTTAAAAATACTGTAGACTTTGATCCTGGAGTTGGAGTCTTTAATATGTCAACGGGCTCACTTTATGATCCTTATATTGTAAAATACAGCCCTAGTGGCAATTTTATTTGGGCAAAGAAAATTGGGACTTCCGCAAATGATGCAATTGCATCAATTAATACAGATAACAACGGAAGTCTATATATACTTGGCAATTTTAGCAATGCAGCAGATTTTGATCCTGGTCCACTGTCTTTCATAGTTAATGCAGCAAGTACCATTGATATGTTTTTACTAAAACTAGATACAGCTGGAAATTTTAACTGGGTTAAAACTTTTGGAACGACAGGTATTACCTCGTCCAGAAAGGTTGTTTCTGATGAAGCCAATAGTTTGTACATTTCTTTTAGTTTTACTGGTCAACTTGATGCTGATGCAGGTCCAGCTACCTTTAATTTAAATGCCACCTCAACCTATGAATTAGGATATATGAAATACGACACAGCAGGTAATTTCATTTGGGCTAAAGCAGTAGTTGGTAATGGACCCGTTAGACCAAACTCCATGGCAATTGATGATAACGAAAATGTATATATCGTTGGAGAGTTTAGGAATTTCATTGATTTTGATGCAGGAGTCTCAACAAACATTCTTTCTTCCAATGGTTTTAATCGAGATGCATTTATCTTAAAGGCAGATTCTAATGGTAATCATCAATGGGCTCATCGCTTTGGAGGACCTTATTTGGATTGGGCTTTTGACGTCGGGGTGGACTCAAATATGAATGTAATTTTAACAGGTAACTTTCAAGACTCTGTAGACTTTGATCCTAGTAGCAATACCTTTATTCTGCCCAATAATATATTTACTACTGGTGAGGCAGGCTTTGTAGTTAAACTTGACCCTACGGGTTTACTCATTTGGGCGAAAGCGTTGAACCCTTTATCAGGTTCGATTACCCCTTTTAATCTTATAGTGGACAGTCGAAATTACGTATGCCTTTCGGGTTATCTTGACGTGGCAGACCTCGACCCCTCCCCTACCAATGTCGATAGTTTTAGCGATGTAAACGGGGATATATTTTATTCAATACTTGATGATAATGGTTTATATGTAGCTGGGGCTCAATGTGGGATAGCATCCTTTCAGACTGATGTTTTTGAAATGGTCGTTGATAACAATGACAACTTTCTTGCAACTGGTTTCTTTGGTTATGGCGTCACGAACTTTGATCTATCGGGAGGTGTATACAATCTAACGGGAGGTGCCACAGAATTTTCTTCTTTCGTCTTAAAGTTTAAAATTTGTACTGGTGATTCAAGTTCTATAAATATTGACACATGCATAGCCTATACTTTTGGAGGTACTACTTTATATAGTACTGGCACATATATTGATACATTTGAAAATGCCAATGGATGCGATAGTATTGTTTATTTAAATCTTATTATTCGAGACAGCACCTCCTCTACTTTTTCTTTAAATGCCTGCGACTCAGTAATGATTAATAATCAAACATATTACTCCTCTGGTAATTATACCCAGCTTTTTCAAAATAACGCAGGTTGTGACAGTACACTTTATCTTACAATTAATATCTCTACGTTAACAGCGGGTGTGAACTCAGGTAGCAATTTACAAGCTACTCCATCAGGAAAAAGCTATCTATGGTTTCAATGTGAAGGCAATCAAAAGACCTTTATAAATGGTGCAACTGCTCAAACCTATACACCAATTACAAGTGGTGATTTTGGGGTTGTAGTTTACGACAGCCTATGTAGTGACACAACAGGATGTGTCAATTATATCCCTGTGAGTACGAATGACATCATCAAAAACTCTCTAAAGGTCTATCCAAACCCAGTAGCTTCAACACTAAATATAAGTTCTAACAAAAGTGGTACTATTCGACTTCGTAATATAAACGGCCAAGTCCTTATGAAACGTGATCTTCAAGTAGGAGAAAGCTCTCTAGACATTTCACATCTTTCTGATGGGGGCTACCTATTAGAATTCATAGACTTAAATGATAGAATTATTCGTAAAAGAATAACGAAGGGCCATTAATTATAATCCCAAAAATTATGAATAATTTGGGCAGATGATTGCTAGACATAAACTGTCAGGTTTTTTTGTGCAAAATCGAAATTAGAACTCAATCAAGAATCGTTTACCTTTGTAAAAATTTCTCTTGATATGAAAAAAATAATAATTGGTTGTTTTTATTTGCTACTTAGCTCCACTTGTTTAGCACAAATAAATGTCAGTCCCGTAAAAGTAGTTGGAGCTTCTTCTGGTGATATGGAGAATATTGAGCCTATTGAATACAATAAAGTCTTAGGTTTTCTAAAGAAAGAAAATACTTATTTTATCGTTCCCAAAAATTTGGAAAAAGATACTTCATTCGAACAGCTGAAAGCAAAACTTGCTTCTAATTGGAAATTAGGAAATAATATACTTTTTGTTACTGAAGGTGAATTTAGGCAGCTACCCAAAAAACGCTATATGTCAGTAATCTCTCTTACAGGAAGGATGTATTTAGGTTTAAATTTGGGAACATATCATTCTCCATATAAATACAGTAATAAAGGTAGTGTTCCATTGATGAGCCCACATAATTTACAATACTGGATGATTAATAACTCTAATTCATACTATAAGTTAGCATCAATTCGATTCGTTCCTTTCTTTTCACCCTTCCTCTCAAAGTATAAAAAATATAAACGTGAATTGCTTACAAAGGCATTTACTAACACTACAACGTTCTACGGTAATTGGTTCAGTAGTTATATAAACAACTCAATTAATTTGGTCCAAAACCGATTAAACAGTAAAACAGGTACACATGAAATAAAATGCCTGAACAACTCTTTAACGGATTTGAAAAAAGATACTTTGTATATCCCAGAATATTTACTACAATACAAAACTAAGGTAAAAGTAAAACTAGGCAACGCTAAGGACTTAATTACGGACTATAGATACCCTGTTCGCGTGCTAGACAAGAAAGAACTAAATCAAATAATAGAGAATGCCAAGATCCCAATTTACTACTTAATAGGTGCGGTCGGGGGAACTACTCAATGTATTTCTGTTCTTAATTCACAAACAAGTACAATTGTTTATCAAAAATGTATTGGAAATTCTGCCAAGCTGAAATCCAAACATCTGGAGGACATTGAAAATAGTATAGATAATTCGAAATAAATTTTTCCTATTTTGTCGAATTTAGCACTGTCCTAAAAGGGAAGGCTACACAATTTAGCGAAAGCTACAAACGGAAGTATTACTAGCTAGCTGCAAACTAAGATGCACTCAAATTATAGTCTCGCATTCTACAACCACGTGGAATTCACCAATTCGAAATTATCTTTGGTTTAAAAATTTTCAATTCGCCTTTATTATTAATATACAAGAAGTATTCAACTTCTTGATTCCCAAAGGAAGACATAAGGGTACTTATTTGATACCAACTATTACGTTTCATTTTAATAGTCAGGACTTTCGATATAACGCCTTTGGTTGTATTAAACCATTCATAGTTAGGTGTTTCCTTGTAAAAATAAATTCTCTTTTTGGCTTTCAAATTTTCAGAAACCATAATAACTGAGCTTTCTTCTTTTACTTTATACTTTACCGGGTAATTCTCTTCTCCTATTGAATCAATAAGAATTGCTTTAAAATCAAACGGGCTGTCTTCCATTGGAAAATTGGATTGTATATACTCTTTGGTAATCGTATATCTACGACCTAAACATGATGAGAGCAATAAAATAAATAAAAACAATATGATAACCGACCTGACAATCATGTTCAATTTATCCAAAGATTTTATTTCATAATGATAAATCATATTTTTTTGTGTTCAATGCACTTGTGAAGTATTATTATATTGATTACTCTGGTGCCATTTCCTTCATCTTTTTCAACATTAACCCTTCTGCTGTTGCTGCTTTTTTCAAACGCAAAGCATTATAAAGAATATAATCGTCTATAGTTACCTTTTTAATATTCTTACGTAAATTATAATCTTTTCCATATTTAGCTTTTAACTTGGCTGTTTTCCACTTTTTAAATCTAATAATAGCTGCAAACAATTGTTGTCCAGTAGCTGCATCGATTAAAGCTTCTTTACTCTTTGCTCTTCCTGTTATATTATCTTTTTGATCAGCCGTTGCCAAGAATTTAATAAAGTCTTCCCTAAGTGTAATATCCGATGATAAAAGCCTTGTATCTTCTAACCAACCTAAATTATTTTTAATTGCGGCATCTCTTTGATCATGTCTATAAGCGGCATGATCTACATCATCTATTGGCTTGTGTGCAAAATCATAATAATTCCCATTCTCGTTCTTTTTGGGGTCATATTTTGGCCCCCAATATGTAACGCAACCGGACCCTTGAAAAAGGCCATGCCTTCCAGTTCTTGATGCGAAATCATGCTGTCTTACTTGCCACTTAGTGATATCTTTACCTATCTGTTTTCCATTATCATCTACAGTTCTATAAATAAATTTAACACCTCTCCCCTCTGGTCCAAAACTTTGGGAATATTCTTTATAGTCAAAACTGTTCAGTCCCCTATAGTCATTCAATTTAATACGCGTTTGAGCAACGCCATTATGAATTGTTACAAGATACGTCATATATTCTGCACCCTCTAGGTCAATTCCGTCAATCACTCTATTTTCGGCAAAGGCATAAGTAGAATTCCACGGATAAGATTTCGCTAATGGGTCAACTGATAGGAATTTACCTAATCTAGGGTCATGTATTCTAGATTTAAAGACGAGACTATTTCCTATTCCCTTAATCTCATTATCTTTCTCTTGTCCGTTAAAGCCAAAACGATAATCATTTGGAGACATTGAGCTCTTCAAAGTCTTAGTGATATAGTTTGTAGCAATTGTATCCTTAGATAAGATAATAGAATCTATAATTACTGGATTGCTTGTATGCTGGTAAACTAAATGAAAAGTATCCTTCCCTGTAGCACTTGCTGTGAAAGTTAAACTTAGCCAATCAACCAAATTTTGTGAGCTTGTACTGCTCAATACAAATGGATAATTTGGTGGCAAGGGCCTAACTTTCTCAAACCTATAAGCCGGCTCTTGCAACCTACCATTATACTTTAGTTTAATCGTATAATTATCACCCGGAACAAGATTAGCAATATGAAGCCTAACACCATAAGGACTAGTATAACCGACGTTCGATCCACCAGGAGGCAGTAATTCTGTTTTTACTCTTTGAGGGCCTGTTAGGAAAGTCAATGTGCTTAATGGGCCAAAATCTGTCCAAGTGAAGTGGGAAGTATTTGCGGGTACATCATCAATTACAATTGTAGTAGTGCTACTTACTGCTACAGAAGCTAATAATGATTGACTCACAGTATCATTCGTAATTCTACCTGGCATTGGGCTACCAAAAGGATAGTGATCTACTGCTGTGCTTAAATTGGCATTCCAAAGTTTGTACTCCGTATCCGTTGCATTTAATTTTCGCGGAGTGTATTTATCTAAAACAGTTGCCTGCACATTACCCAAATGATTGGTCATTTCATAATTTTTCAACCCAATAATACGATTACTTAACCAAGCTTGCTTATCCAAGTCAGTTTTATATGCATACTCAGAATTACTTAAGTCCACAAATTCATTAATGCTCCTATTATACCAAGCATGACGTACACTTAAGGTAGTAGTGTCTATAGCTACCCCGTTATCTAAATCAAACAGATAGTAATATTGGAAGGGTAGATATTCCTTTATACCTAATCGGTTACTACCATATAAATGATGTTCTGCAAGATTTAATTTTCTATGGAACATAGATACCACCGTTTGGAAGCCAGGCCAAGGGTAATGCCTATCAGCAACGTCATCTAGAAAATCTTCTAATGTGAAACCTCCAATTCTTCTCATGGCTTCGTTGGTCGCATTGGCACCTCCTTTTTTATCACATATTGTATTAAATACCCCAATCGGGTCTAGAGCGTAATTAATACCAATTATCTCGTCTTCGGTACAGACCTTATCCATCGTATTTTTAAAAGCGGTTCCATTTTCGTCAACCGTTCCTAAAATAGTTGCAAAATCATCTGAATGCCTTTCGCAGTGCCTTTCAATTTCTGTTACAAACAATGAATGCGTAGGTGCAAAATTATAGGTGGTGTCATTTTTATAAAAAACATCATCATCTGTTAAGGCATTTGTATAATCTAATTTAAATGTTTCTAGTTCAGGGTTTCTAGTATTATTATCCAATACACCCGTAAGCACATGATTAAATTCTTCAGGCATTTCATCAAAAGCCGTCATAAGCACTTCTAAATCTTGCTCAAACTCTCCTGTATATTCTACACCTAATCCTTCACACATTGCCATGGTAGCCTGTTCGTTTGTGGAGTTCATTACCTCCATTGCTCTGGTCGTATGACTATTATCTCCTAATCGTAAACAGATATTATTAGACAACAGATAACTTTTCATGTTGGTAAATACCGTATTCATAATACCCGAGTTATCAGTCTTCATCATGGTCACTGAATTAGGAGTATAAGTCATGACCTTATTAAACATGGGCATAGACGCATTAAAATAAACAGAAGGATTCGTATTATTATAAATATCATTATATGCTGTAGGATAGGAAGCTGTTTGAGCTATTATCCCTTGACCAAAAGAAGCATGTCGTGTGTATATATTCCCAATTACATCTTGAAAATCGGGGAAAGTATTAAACCCATGATCTATATAAGGCTCCCATGTGTATTTAATGGTTGTAATACCAGACTTCTTTATATCCTTATAAATAGCCAATATATTACCCGAGGCATCACGTACATAGATATCACTTAATACTGTGAGTGTATCATTTGTTTTATTGTAGGAGGATAAGCTCTTGGCAATGCGCTGACCCGAAGGGTCATATATAAATTTTTGATTTGCTCCATTCATATATTTAATGTTGGCAACTTTACCATATAGGTTCCAATCTATCTTATCTAAATCATTCATTTCATCTTTTACCAAGTTTCCAATCTCGTCATAAATAAATCGTTGTGGCACTACAGTGGATGAATTTACCGCAGTAGTAGGGTGAAAAGGAATATCATTATCGTAAGAATTATTGTGATTAGCATAATCAAAGACATTATTCAATCGATTACTATTCGATGCTGGTTGAGCAGTAGCAACCGTATTCGTACCGTTGGCATTATAGAAATATTCTAAAGAGTCCATTGTCTTTACAACACTACCTACCTTGTTCCCTTTTCGAAGTAATTTCGTAATGTTACCATCTAAATCATAATCAAAGACCTCTTTATATTCATCGGTATTGGCTGTAACATAAGAACCAAGGTTTTCTTGAATCTCTTTATACTGCGTATTTTTTATTCTATTTAGCGGATCATACTCATAATTTTTATTGAGCGTTGCAAAAGGCTTAATCGCTGTATTTTGACGTGCTATATTACCATTATATAAACCTTTTGAAGGAGCATTAAGAACACTTACCTCCTTATTGGATATAGATTTATAATCTCCCGCAAAATAGTCCAAGGTCAAGGCAAATACATCTTTTAAGTAGGCGCTATTCGCTTTCCCATCAGCTCCCATGTCAACTAAGGTATCTAATACGTCACCATTTATTGCTTTTAGCCACCCCTGTATTGTATAAGCGTAATCCGCACCTTGTACATTTAAGTCACCAAGCTCCATTCTAGCCAATGGACCATGCGGGTAATATTCATATGCAGCATCTCTATCCCAATACACTCCATCATTACTTGTTTCGGCAACGGTTAGGCGGTTATCCGCATCATAATCATATTTTTGATAGTACTGATCAGCAAAGCCTCTGTTATATGCTACCATGTTCACCTTACCTGAATATAAATCATACTCATAATCAACTCGCTTGAAGCGGTTAGCCACATTTAAAATATCCTTAAAATCATGCGTAAGAGTTTTTACATTTCCTTGTACATCATAAGAGTAGTAAGAAGCAAATTGATAATTCTTAGAAGTATCTCCTTTCTTTTGAACTAATAAGGTTGGGAAATACTTTGTGGCACTCACACGTTTACGTAGATTTTCTTGATTACTCATACCAGCCTCAGAAGATAAATCATAACCCCCTTCATCATACAAAGTAGCGGATACCTCATAACGCTGATGATCCATAATAAAATTCACTAAATCATTTTGGCTTTTATTATGAGAAAGCAAAATGAAATTCGCATCTCCATTTCCTTCTTTAAATTTTCCTACTTCCGTTATTCTTGTTTGTTCATCGTAAAGCGTATATGAATAAGTTCTATCCATTTTTTGTTGCGCATTTTGCGAGAATACCAATCTTCCAACGGCATCATACCAGAAACGTGAAGTTCCTCCGTCAGGAGTATTTTGGGTATGAAGTTGATTTCTTGAATCATAGTAATATGAGGTTGTTTTTCTATGACCTCCGGTATAAGTAGTACCAGTACCTGCTCTTCTTTCGAAGTTGATACCACCCATAAGGGCCGTATTATTAATCGCATACCCCTCAATACCCGCTGGTGGTACAGTGTTAGTTAAATTACCCGCTTGATCATAATAATATAAGGTATAGTAATACTTTAAATCTCTCGTTTCTATAGTAAAGGTCTCATTAATATTCATTGGAATGTGAGCCGTGAAATCCTTTATTAGTTTCTTACGAACCGAATCTATGTAGGCAGCATAAATTAATTTGCCTTCTACTATGGATTGATCCATTAGTTGACGCTCGCAAGAAGTTGTATCCCAAACACCATATCCACCAAAAGCACTTGGTTTTAATAAAGAGTTTTGCAGTAGAATGGTTTCACCCAAATCAAAATCAGTGTAACCCGTAATTTCATACTTCAAGGAACTTAATATAGGTCTGTATGCTTTAAAACTAAATCGATACGTACTGTTATCTCCCGGGCCAATTTTAATAGAAGAGCTTACATCTCGAACCAAAGATTTTGCGTTCTGCAAGGTTCGGGGTGCTTCATAATAAATAGAGAAGAGCTTATTGTGCTTATCAAAGTAACGAGCAAAGAACGTTCCTGCTTTGTACGAGCCGCATCTGTATAAAATTAAATTCCCTCCTTCTAATAAACCACCAGTACCACCATATAGAGTAACGGGGACTATAAGGCTATCTTGCTCGAGATAAAAACCATCATTTGAAGGGTAACCCAGCGCCTGCATATTAGGCTCATTCATTTCCTCCTCAATACAATGAAAAATGGCATTCAACATGTCATAACCCGTGTGACCTACATAATTACTTGGATCATTAATATAGATAGCATCGGCTTTTTCTATTTCGTAGGCATCTCCATAATCTACATGCTTACCAGCAATAGAGGGCATTTCTTGGTAAAGGGTATCAACAATTAATCGTTGTAATAATTTATCATGTCGTGTGAGCACGGAATTGTAGTTATGAGATAACCACTCTTGCTTTTCAGTTAAATAATAATCTTCATTCATCAGCCCCATATAATTGCCAAAAGCAACATGTCCAGGCTTATTATTCGTCAAAAATCTATACAATGAATCTATATAACGTGCAATTTTATAATCATCTATTGTTGTAGGACTATTCAGTTTTACCAAGTAACGTTTGTAAGGAGCCGTCATGGTAACGCCAGTAAAGAAATTGGCACCTGAAGCTAGGTAAGTGGGTGATGTAATACTCACATCGGAAGCGTTAGCAAAATCTGTGACAAGCAAACTGGCAGGATTTCCACTTGATGTAGGCAAAAACACTTCGGCTAAAACATCATTTGCTAAGGTTTTATTATACTCTCTGCTTACAAACAACGAACTAGACATATTCGAAATCAGATCATTTAATGCTAAGTATACACTATCATGTCCCATCGTATTAAAACTGAACATTATTCGTTCATTACCACCAGCAAGTTTAACATGAGTATTTGATGGCATCTGCATGAAACTATAAGCACCAAAAAATATTTTAATATCATTAATAATCGTTGTGGAACTTGCAGCTCCCGTTGTAACCAAATTCCAACTTGCTATACTTGCCTTCTGCCGAATACTATCTGTAAAAGCACAACTTTTACAAAAATCCATAATATCACTATAAGTGTAAATGGCATCTGTTTTTTCATCAATTATGGACATCAAAGATTTTTCATAATTTGGATGATTAAAGCGAATACCTAAGGCATCTAAATCGGCTTTTGCATCTTCGTACCATCTCTTTACTTCTATACATGAAGTTGCATCTGACGAAATGTAATTATCAGAATTATTTACATCTACAGTTTTTATTTTATCGTTGTAAGAAAGCAGTACTAATTTATTCAATGCTGTTCCTTGATATGCATCTATTTTGAAACCAAAGGTGTGTAGGTTTATTAATGTTGGTAAAACCATAGGAGCTAAATCATTAACACAAACAACATCTGTAATATTCCAATTGGTATAATTTGCCAAAGCCTGCCCTCCACTTGAAGCCATATCTTGAATATAGAAGGTTAGTCTATTGGTAGGTGCAGAACCGGAATAGATTTCAATTTTATATTGGCTTTTACTTGGATCAAGCGAAGTTGGGATATAAGAATTGTCAACCGTTACTGTCGCCGCTGGACTTAATCCAAGTGCCAATCTAATTTCATTCTCAAAAATATTCGCAGTCCCATTTAGGGTATAATTCGTAGAACCAATCGAGGGAGAAGTTGAACTAAAAAATGTAGTATTACTAAAGAATAATTTAGCATCAGAATAGAATAAATCCTCACGACAGTTTACATTATCAGAAGACATCTTAAGCATTTCCTCAGTATCAAAGTCAAGAACATACGGGTTGCAAATATCCGTTTGACTAATTCCTAAACTTACCAATAGCGCAGCTGTACTATCTTTTGTCCATGTATTTTGATTTGTACAAATTGAGTTTAAAAGATAACTTCGAATGGCAGTTAAATTAGCCGAAGACAAGGTGCAATTTTTAAACTTCCACATAATAGCATCAATCTTAGCTTGACATAAGGCAGGGTTGCCAACTGTAGGATTATTGTTTGCATAGGCATTCATGCTGTCAATAGTTGCCGCAGTTACGTTTCCACTGGTCATTGCATCGGCAAACCATTGCGGAATGTTTACTCCAATTTGACCGAGGTTTCCTAAAAAAGCATTCAAAGAATCCCCAGAACTAGTAACCCCACCAATAGTTGGAATATCTGGAAACACTGGACTTGGTATTAAATTCATCCTAGCATGATCACATGGGGCACAGTTTGTATCTACCCCCGCCATTAGCTTCACTTTAATAGTTTCTCTATTAGAAATATAAGTCTGAATCATTAGACCATAATAAAGTTCATAAACTATAGGTTCAGCAATTGCTGGTGGAAACGGATTAGTCTGCGCCAATATGGTGTTATAAATATCATCAACAGATGTCATAACGATATTACCGGTTAAGCCACCACAATACGCTTGCATAATTGCAAATGAATCAATTCGATTTGGTTTCCCATTAAATTGAGTCAATGAATCCAATACTACTCCAATTTGTATTAGTGGATCACGAGCTGCAATATCATCAATACTTAATAGCAGAAGGCTAGAAGCCTCGTCTGTATTGGTTATAGCTGATAAGGTATCGTTGTAATTATCATTTTGTAAATAGCAAGCCGTCAGTTTACAATACTCCGGATGCAAGGGTAAAAGTGCTTCTGCAATATCATCATTGAATATTTTAATAAAAGTATCAACGTGCAAGGTTTTAATATTTGTGTACGGAAAGTTATTATGCCAAACAGTGTCAGGCATATTAACGCAAGGGTCCTGATATCTGAATAACTGAGAAGTGTCCGTTACCGTCCATGTAAGAATAGAATTTGGATCTCCACTGGCTAGAGATATCAAACCATCCCCTAAGCCAAAATTATATTGGCCATACTTTTTACCTGGATACAATTCATCCATCATGGTACGTTTGAACTCGTCACAGGGGGAAATAGTATCAATTGGGCATGGAAATTGCTTCTCTTCAATTTGCTTACGGATAAAGTAGTTTTCGTCGTACAAACATGTATCCGCGTTAGCTATAAAAGAATCAACCGTTGTTGCTATCCCTGAGGAATCTATTACTAACGATTTATTCACCGTAAACTTTCCTTTCTTAAAATAAGGACTTGATGTATGTGGAAGCCCTGCGGAAGAGATAGGGCTCGCGCTATTTACGATTCCATTTTGACCTAATGTTCCAGAGAAAGTATCAATGATCTGATAACACTCGTCTAATATTTCATAATTGAATTTCGATTTCACCGATAAGTATTTATCTGCACAAACATGAAAAGGAGTGAACTCAACATCATATAATACGTTATTATTCCCATCTTCATCATTCATGAGTGTTTTGTTAGCATTTATTTCGTATAGACTGCTCATGGTTTGTGCATTGGCCAATACATCAAATATTATCGTCTGCACATTAGGCAGATCCATATTCTCTATAGGATGTATATTATAATCTGGTCCTACACCTAGCATGGAGGTGTAAACAGTTTTGCCAATATTATTGACAACAGATAACGCACTTTGCCCATTCGGATCCGTGAACATAGTCTTTTCATAAAAAGCCTCGTTACCAATTTCAGAACCAAACAGTCGATTTAATTCTTGTTGAATCGGGGTTGAATATTGAAAAGAAGAATAGTGATTTGTCGTGTCCGTTATTTGCAATTCCCTACCTGCTCCACTTTGATATAATAATTTTTCAGGGTCTTCAGGACTTATTATACTATGCACAAGGGGATACCCTTTTGCATCAGGTATATAAGCATTCATTCCATTCTGTAAAGGATTTAATGGAGAATAGTATGTATAAGCTTTAGATAAATTGGATAATGAATCAATTTCTGGTAAATCACATGGATCTGTACTTACGATCGAATCAAAATGCGCTGCTCGATAAATAGTATTAGTCGAACCATTAATCGCTAGGTTTTTTACGTAATCAATTTTATTGGCTTGCACAGGGGTAGGTAATATTTGGATGGCAGGACGTCCTTCATAATCATTAATAGACTTGCTCACTACCACATAATTACGATTAGAGTTCCATTTGGTTACGGCCTGTTTTGTACGTAGTAAACCATCAAAATAGGAAACAACATGTTTGGATTTCCCGTCTTCAGTAAAAGAAATATTGTATTGCCAATTTAGAGAATCTGACATAAAAGGGGTTGTAAGATAAAAATACTGACCTGTGGCTTGTGCTTGAGCCACCGTTCCACTAGGTTGAGCCAAAGACCATTCACCTACAATCGGGTCTAAATAGTTTACAGAATCGGGTCTAACCATTCGCACCCTATAAAGTATATAACCTCTCTCATAAACTATAGGTACTTTATAAAATGTATCCTTTGTAATTATACGAGTTGAGTTCTTCTTAAAATTATATCTTAAAGAAGCCGCAGCTCGCACCCCAGGGGTTTGATTAACAAGATTATAATCATAATCATCAATATAAGTCCATTCCAGCTCATACATTGCTGGCTTTACAGCTTTCAAACAACCCAAGCAGTTCCAGCCTAATCCAAGTTCTCTTTTAGAACTTACCTGACTGACATCCTTATAAACTGCCAATGGAGGCATATTACCTTGACCATAATAATTTTTATCATAGTACTGAACCCACATCTCCCCTTCAATTATACAATTCAAACCTGGTGCATTGGAACTTGCCATAAGTTGGGTAAGATTGCCTTGTTGGTCTCTCTCAAAGACATTGCCACTAACAATTTCCATTTTATGATAGCCAGAATACTTCTTGATAAATTTATCTTGATAAGCTTTTAAACTATCTTTATCGTAAGAGACAGAAAGCGTATCATAGATGCTCGTAAATGAAGTTGGATTTGCTGGATTACTGTAAGCTCTTAACTCATACGCTACAACATAATTATAAGAACTTGAGACAATATCATTATTACCATAATCAATATATATCTTAACGAAATTATGAATACTCTTAAACTTAAAACCATTTCCCCAAGAGGTAGGATTAGCAGTCATGTAAGACCATTTGTCGTGCTCAACCGAAACGATACTACTAGGATTATCAATAGCATTTTTGATAGATAACGTATCCGAGAAACGGGAGTCATCGAAGTCATAAGTTTGCGACGATGCAGCCATAGAACTACATGCCAAAAAACAAAAGAGCAATAATTTCTTTCTCATTTGATTAGTTTAAAATGGTTAAATTATATTTTTTATTTCTCTTCAATCTCGCTTTATTGCCAACCTTGGCAATGTACTTTTTGTCAATATTTTTTAAATCCTTTCGCTCCCCTTTTACAAAGTTATTTGCTTTAAAAGTCACCTGTCTTTCATAAGCCATTAAGTCATTATAATAAACACTCATTTCATTTTCTTCTTCACTGGATAAATTCGGGTCCACCTCAACAATTTCTAACATATTTACAATCATTGAATCTGTTAGCTTACTTTTCTTATCGAAGGATAGATAAAAATTCATGATTGGGCTATCTTCATTGAAATCTACGTCGATTACAATTTTATTTTCGTCTTCATATGATCTATCATCTTGAATTAGATAGGTCAACACATCGCTTGATAAATCCATCGCATTCAACGACCTAGACTTAATATCTGCCGAATCTATGCCATCCAATATTCCTTTATTCTTATGCTCTAATGCTGAGTTTCTAACTTGCTCTAAGTTTGAATAAATAGCAAGTTCAGCAACGTGATTAATAGCAAAAAAGTTTTTTCTATTATTGAAAACCAGCTGGTGTTCATTGCTATCTACTTTTAAACCAAGCTCACGATAGACAATTCCATTAAATTCTTCTCGTAAGGTATCTGAGAATTCATATACCATTGTATAATCGTACTTAACCTTATCGGAAGAATCAGAATATCCTTTTATTCTATCATACAGTCTAAGCGATTCCTTGGAATAACTCTTCTCTTCTTTCTCATCCTGAGCGGTAGTACCCACTACTTCGTCTAAAGATGATAGTGCTTCAATTGCTGTTGAACTATCAACGACCGACACCATTGTACTATCAGCATCCGCAAAAAGCTTTTTAGTAATTACAACACAAGAAATAACACTAACCATTAGAAGGCTAACATTTATAAATAATTTATTTTCTCTTTTCATATCTATTTACTTTTTCATTGACGATCTTGTTTCATTGAGTGTAACGATTCCCTTATTCGTTTCTTTTTTAGTTCTTATCAAGGTCCCTTCTGCATCATACTCAAAGAAAGAGGCAAAATTATTTTCGTCCATGGAGGCATTTAATCGATTGCTTACATGGTCATAAACAAATGACTTCATGTTTGATTTATTTGGGAATACCCTAAAGTCATCTATATTAATACTAGTAGGAAAATTTAATGTAATTTGAGCTGAGGATGCCGTATTGAATACACACTCATATTTGACCCAACCATCAATCGCAGAAGTCTTCTTCTTAAACACTGTTTGATTTGTTCCAACCAGAACGTTTAAATTATTCCCTACTGATCCCTTTACCCATAATGACATAATATATTTCGTATTAGGCTTTAACTGCAAACGATTATGATGGATATTGGTCCCTGCGACATCCAAGTTTAAAGCTAAAGCGCTATTTGTTTTTAATGAGTACTCACCTGTATGAGAATCGGCATTGTCAATACTAAGACCACCAGTTGATGAATAATTATAATATCCAGCGACATTAGCAGGTATAGGCACCATAGGTGGATTTAAAGAAAAATTACTAGACCCCTTGAAAGGTGAAAGATTATAGTCTAATGCATTGCTATTTAAAGAGTTTGAAGGTATAAGTGTTTTATAATCTTCAAATCCGTCAAATGCAAAAGTATTATGCTCAGTATTCGAACAAATAGAAATCGGTAAAATTCTATTGTAACCGAATTGAGCTGAAGATGTAATTAAGAGCGGATTTTTATTTTGAACTTCCATACCCCAAGGACTATACCAAATCTGATTCGTTGAAGGCTTCCAAACCATCGTATTTGTGTTAGGAGCTAATTTTGTTTCACACAATAAGCTCTGAATCGTCCAAAATTCATCCGCACCTGAAATATTAAACAAACCGTCGTAACGAGAATGCCCAGTAGCATAATCTCTGTCTTTATAATAAACGTAACTATTCGAAGGCCTTAAATTACCCATTTGTCCTTTTAAGAAAGGATTCGTAGAACAGTCTTTATTATACCCAATAACATTTTTCCAATCGTACGTTGTCGTATTCAAACTAATTAATCCACCAGGAGTTAGAGTAGATCCTGGACCTCCATTCGGGTTCGAATTACTAGCAGAACTCTGAATAGATAGGTTTAGCTGATTCTTTCGACCACTTCTTACAACCTGAAAAGATTTATTCGTATGCGTTCCAGTTGACCAACTTAAGCTTTGTGGATCCCTTGGATAAGCTTTGGCATAACATTTACTAACTTGATATTCCGCTCCACCTGGAGGAGTAACCCAATAGGTTGTATCACGCATTTCACCTATCCAAAATTTTTCAGTTGTCGGCCCTTTAATAAGAATTTCATCCCCTTGGCACAATGCTTTTCTTTGCTCACTTGTAAAGAATAAAATAGCATTTTTACAAGTATCGATTTCAAAAGAAGAAAAAGTCGATTTATAAAACAAGTTTTTATAAGTCGCAGAAGTTCCTTTGTATGCCCAAGAAGCAGGATAAGTTGTTTCATAAATTCTATCTTTAAATTCATTATTATACGATTTTACAATTACTTGACCTGTTTCAGGATTAAACACTTCATTGCGCATAATATTTGTCGCCCCATTAGTAACAACAATTGTTTCTTCGAGAATTCCGTGTTGTTGAACAACTTTACTCTCAACTAAAGAGCCAAATTTTGTAATATCCCAACTAAGTATAGGCCAAAAAGAAGGAATAAGAATAAAAGGAGGAACTTCCCAATCCAAATTAAGCTCTACGCCAATAGTCCAAGTCCTTTGTCGACTCCATCTCGAATCCGTATTTTTTTCAGTTTCAACACCCAATTCTTTTTGTCCATATTCCATTTGTCCTGTAGAAGGATTAAAATTCATGGTCTCAACCAAATTATTGAGTTTACCAGGTGAAGAAGTAGCATACTTATACTCAATACTGGAAATTTGTTCTTTCCCAGCAGACGGAATAGGGCTTCGCTTAGCGTAATTCGTAATTTTTTTCAACTTACCGTGCATATCATTCAGAATCATTTGATATTTCTGGGAGCCATACCAAGAATTACTTTTAACTGGACTAAATATTGCCAATAATGCTGGAGTATGATTGCTTTTAGGAGCCAAGGTGTTTACCCCTGCCATTTGAACTGGGAAATCTCTAGCCGTATAGAATTCTGTTTTTAAAGCAGTTTGAGCTGAATGAGCATAGGGCTCATGAATACTTATTGTAACAACCGAACTATAACCAACTATAGGGACAGGGTAAAAAGCTTCACCAACAGGTGTTAGCTGTAAATCATGCATTGGCTCATTCCGCGGAAAAGTACTTCCCTGCTGGATTTTAAATTTATTAATTCCCTTCAAGGCGTTTTCATCGCCTCCAATAAAAGGCTCATAAGATGCAACTCCACTGCTTATTTTTTCTCCTTCATATTCAATGGTATAATCGTACTCGTTTCCAAAAGTACTATTAGGTTCTCCACCCAATAATTTATCCCAATTATCATTAAGTTCAATTCTTCTAACTCGACAACCTCCTCCCTTCTTTTTTAAGTTGGGAGAGCTTAATCTTACGAAACTTCTATCTACATCAATATTCTTTGCTTTCCCAATCTTAACCATCGTTTTGACCGGATTTATCATTAGTAAAGAATTAATCAGGCTCTTTAGACTACCCCAAATAGCCTTGAACATTTCAGAACCATTAGGGTTATCTCCCCCAGGATATAATAGATGCGATAAATCTTTTCTACCAATATTTATTCCTGCATAGGTTATTGGGTTCAAGGTCATCTTACCTTTTTCCAATTTCTTAGGTTTTAATTTTATGTATAGGTAATCATTATTATCCGGACAGATACCAATATCAGAAACCTCAGCAAAACCTTTAACCTGATCGTAATTATCTCGATTATCATAATTCCTGTTAACTATATCCGTAGCAACATTGAAATAAATTAAATTTTCATTATCAAGAAACACCTTCTTCAAATTGGAAGAAAAATAGTTCCCTCCTCTTTTCTTTACAAATAAGTATTCATTAATATTATCCTTATCCGTATATAATCTACTTCCTTTGGTGGAGAAATTCTTTTGACTACCTACTCCAACTATTTGCGTCATTTCAGCAGCTCTTTTATTTTGCACAAAAGCATAATCATCGCTTTCATAACTTACTTTAATTTCACCTCCTGATGGTAATTTTACTTTATCTAATTGCCAAGCCGAAGCATACATATTTGCATCTGCATCAGTCAAAAATTGATCTACATAAGGGAATAGATAATTCGGTCTTTTTGGTTGAATAGGACTATAGGTTCCCCAGTTATTCTTAGTGGCAGGATTATAATCTGGATTGAAATCACTGTATTCAAATTGATAAGGACTTAGTAATGATTTGCGAGAATTTCCAAATTTGGTATACACCTTCTTAAGTGTCAATTTACCTCCATTAGTTGCAACTGAATTCGGTGTATTAGGACATAATTCATAATCATAAGCAAAGTAAACCGTTTTGATTGGAACAGCATCTGTTCCGTTAATAAAGCGATCATTCTTCCCATAAAGCTTGATACTATCCAATTTGTATGTACTTCCTTTATCACTTAATGCACTACTATAATTTGTATTGCTAATTCCCTCCTTAACTCCCTTACCATCACTTTTAGGAGAAGTATAAAACTCTACCACGCTATTTTTAGACTCGATTGAATGGGCATACCATAACTCTTTAGAGCCAGCCGTATAACTCGCTCTATTATCCTTAGACTCAACATTGAAACCTGCCTCAAAAAAAGCATGTTCTTCACCATCTGAATACGGCATTCTCCAACGATAATCGTCATCGGCAAGATTGTAATTAAACTTAATAAAATTGCCTAAATCGTCATCTGAGACTCCATCGTTAGTAATATCAATATAGTCAGAAGACAAAATAGAAGATAATAAATAAGAGTGTGCATGCGCCGGAGTTTTTGTATAAGTATAAAACTCATCACGGCTACCCGATTTTCCTTGAGAGGCTGTTTCTATACCAGGAACTTTACAGATTCCAGTCTGAAACTCTGGGGCTATATTATTACCTAAACCAATGGAGGTTTCTTTCGTAATATTGTTCATGGCCGGTATCCCAAATACATATTTACTACCATTAGGAGATATTTGTATCATTTCAGATATATGATGACTCTTTCTTTTTCCACCTACACGACTAATAGGACTTTTGCTCGTTGCAACTCCATTTACTAAACCATCTTGGCTCGTATAGTTCTGTATTTCCTTAGCATAAGATACATCATTATTCGAAGCCATATTGGCATCATAGAAATAGAACATATTTGACCTTGGACGTCGGTTATTGTAGGCTTGATTTAATGTAAACTCTCCCTGTTGTTTAAAAAAATAAGGCTCCTTTAATCCAGAAAATATTTGACCACTAGGCCCATAAATATTCGTATTGAAATTTTTATAATTAGGAACTCGCTTCTTTTTCTTGCCTGGAAGTATGCCAGATTCAAATTTCACATTCGTATATCTAAAATCAACTCCTAAGTGCATAATTGTTCCGAAGCCTAATTCAGCTGCGATTCCAAAATTGTCAGTATTATTTCTTTCAAGAACTGCTGGATCATGCAAAACTCCAAAGTCATTTCTAAATGGTCTAAAGCTTCCACCAGCACCATGAGCATTTACATTATAGATATCATAGGTAGTAGATGCCATAGGTAAGTTTGGAATATTCTTATTAAATATTCCTGCATTATCTCTTTGATAGTCTAATAGACTATTCTTATCAGAATATCCATGGTACAGATATCCATAAGCTTGTCTATCTCCATTTTCCTGTAGCATAGTAGTGCTATGAGAATAAGTAACCCCAATCGTTCCGTAAATACCTGCCGCAATTTTAATCCCAGGCACACTAAAACCTAGACTATAGGCATCAATATTTGTTTGATTACTCATTGTGGGAACATAGTTTAACAGCCCAGGAATTATTGGTCCGCCTGTAGAAAAACCAGATGTCCTATTAAAATCCATATCCCTACAATCACCATCTCGATATCCCTTTTCTTCGGCTATGCCGTTTACACTATTCTTATCCTTAAGGTCACTTATAGTATAATTCCCAGAAATAACTGGACTACTATAACCTTGACGAGTATTGAACCCCCGACTATAATTTAAGCCCATCCGCTGCATCAGCTTCTTTTCATTTACTTTAGAATAAGCGTAACCACCGCTAACTCCAATATTCCCCCCTTTATTAGAAGAAAAATCCATATTTAAGCCCGCCGATAAACCATGCCTTCCCATATTCATACTGGCACCTGCTCCAACTCCAATTCCTCCATATTGCCCATAGTAATTATTTCTTCCATAGTAAAAATTGATGCCCCCAGATCTCTTCGCTTTTTTACTCAACTTCCCCATAAGCTTCTTAAGTTTCTTCATCTTAAACCCAAAAACTTCTAAATTTATCCCTAAATCAACTCTACCATCCACTTGATTTTTCAAATGGACTCTTCTTTCTATCGTTTCGTTCTTTAAGTCATCAGGCAACCCTCGTACTACTCGATTAACTTCTCCTAAATTAATGTTCCAGCCTAAGCCAACCCAGCTAGACTCCTGATCAGCATTATCAACATTTGCATAACCAAGGGTAATAGGATAACCATCAATTTCCATTAAAGGAATATTGTAACCGAAATTACCAGTGAAAAGATCTACCATATCATTGCTTCCAATAGGGGTAAAACTTTGAAACTCTGGCTGCGCTGGTCCACCAGTTAATGCAAACGAATGAAGCGGAGCACAAATTTCAAATAACATTATTAATAACATTACCTGTGCAATGCGCTTTTTCCTCTTAGGTATCGTAAGTTTAAATCTCTTCATTATTAAAAATTTAAATAAGGTATATTCTGAATATCTTTATTGTTATAGGTAAAATAGATAGGACCATGTTTAAAAATCTCATCATTGTAGACTAATTGTATTTTACTTACTATTTGATCTATTTCATAAAGTGATTTATCAAAACCAAGCACAATCTCTTCATAAGGTGTAGCACCATTAGCAGACATAAATTGATAAACTGTTGGAGCATAAGATTCTCCATCAATGAGAAATTCGAAGTCGACTTGTGCAAAATTTTGAAAGTAATTATTCAATTCAAATTGTTGTTTTTTGTCTTTCGAAATTTTCTTAAACAATGAAACATTATTATCCTCTTCACTAGATGCGACTCTTAGTACTATTTGGAAATAGTCTTTCCGCTCTTTTAGCAACTTTTTGAATTCAGGACTTTGATCACCATTACGACCCAATTCCTTATAAGTCATTATTTCAGGTGTTTCATAACGTGCCGTATATGTTAACGGCCCAAGTTCCTTGACTTTAGTTAGTCCATTTTCTGGTGAGTTTATATATTGAGCTATTTCGGTAATATTCCTTTTCTCATTGCAAGAATTTAAAACAATTGCAATCAATAATAAATATGTAACGACACTAATTCTCATCTCGATACTCTTTATTACAATAAATTAGAACCTCTTGGGTAATATCAAACGCCTCTTTCCCATATAATACATTGCCCATCCCGTTGGCGCCAACAATAATGTCATAATCATGTTTTTTTCCGAAAGAATTAATCAATGGATTTAGTCTATTCCAAATAATCTTATTTATTTCTTGATTACTTTCTTCATTTATAGCTAGATACTCCTGTTCAGCCCGACTAATCTCCTTTTCAACATCCTTTTTCCCTTGTAACTTTTCATTGTTCGAGTAGATATATCTTAAACTATCTAGCGTACTCTTTAAATCAGCAATAAGCGGTTGACTTTCTGACTGCATTTTTTTTGTCAACTCAAAATTATTATAAAGTGTAATAGTATCTACATACTTCACTCCGCTGGTATTCCGTTTCTCCCAGACTAAATAACCAATAACCCCAACCAAAATGAGATAGATAACAACCAGTCGAATCTTCTTTAGTAAACTATTCATTTTTTTACTTAACGAAATCAGGGTTAAAATATTGAAATCTTATTTTATACGAGTTCCCACTACTATCTCCTAGTTCCAAATGATAAAACTTCCCGTGTCGAAATAGATTAGAATCATATAAATTAACAGTCTTTCTATTTTCTCCTAAGTGAACATTCCAGTCTTCCCTAAAACTCTTCAACTCTCTCCCCTTCTCATTCCTCACTTTTAGGAATAAATTATTCTTACGTACATTTTTCTCAATGTATTTCAATTTAATCTCACCAAGTAGTAGGGCTGTATTCGTTCCATTCTCAACATTAACTTCAATGTATGCCATATCCTTAGGAATAGATTTCATTAAAGAATCATCAATAATCATAAACTCCCAAGTCTCAGCACTACCCATTAGAATGTCTCTATAATAAGCATCAACAGTCCAAGCATAAGGTTGCCAATATTCCAATGACCTTGCGGTTACTGGATAATTCTGTGTTGGGAAACGCAGGCCATTTTGCTCATACATTGGTCTATTCCGCATTACAGCGGTATTGGCTCGTTGACCGTCTTTTATTTCAGCAACTCTAATTTTATATTGTAGCTCATTAATTAGAGGCGAGTTCACGCTCCAAGAAAACATAGGGAACAATTCATCAATCTTTGCTTTGTCTTCTGGCTCCATTAAGTTGATAAGAAATAAATCTTCGTTCTCATCAAAAATGCACTCTGAGACAACCGCGTCTGGACCTTCGCCAACTGATTTATACAAATCAACGCAATATTCAAATTCTCCATTGGGTAATTTACCATGCTTCTTAAATAATTGCTCTAAAGAAGAAGAACTAAATGTATAATTTACACCTCGAGCTAAATCCTGCATATTATTTACGCCTGACCGCAGACTTGTGCGGTATTGATAATTAAGTACCGATTTACTTGATCGAAATTTAATAGAACCCCTTACTGTTATTTGTTCCGTACTACCTGAATTAATAATACTAAATCTATGGAGACTCTCTTTCGTCAAAGATTGACCATTGATTGTACTTAAGTTTAGAACGAAATTTTCTTGCGCAAACAAAGCGCTTGAACTAACAAAAAACAATACGAATACGATGAAAAAAGAGGTTGATTTTAGCATAGATGTTTGTTAATGAATTCCAAATTACATTTTTTCCCCGAATAAAAGTGATTTTATTGTCACAATTTATTGGGGGCAATAAATTTTCTAATAATCAGCTACACTCTTTTAATGAAAATTCATTCAACAGAAATATTGTGTTTTGTAAAATTATTTCTCGAAAAAAAATACTACATTCAAAAAGTGTTTGGCTTAAAAAAATACCTTTTTGGCATTATGCTTTTACTTCTTAGCATGAATAGCTATAGCCAAATTCGTGAAATTTCCATTGAATACCCTGTCTTTATTAATGGTAAATTAAGTGAGTTTAATCTTCTGTATCAATCGGATTCAAATGCATTAATTAATGCAGAGCTTTTAATTTATAAAACGAATAAACTTATTGACTCTAGTCTTTATAAGACCATTACCCTAACAGATATTTCTTTGCGCAAAGGAATTGGTAAATACAATCTTAAATCGGAATTGGACAAACAGTTAGATAGAAAAACAAGACGCATACTTGCCTTTACAAATAATCTGCCACCTGGGGAGTATCTGAGTATTCTCAAAATAGATAGTCGGTCTGAGTCCTATACAAATCATTGGAAAGTTGATTCTCAATTGAATACTTCTGCCAAAATCAACACTTTGATGACTGACGAGATACAAAAGAATCTTAAGAAAGTAAAAGGGTCTAAGAGTAAATTGAGTAGCCTAGTTGCGGATGCAAAAAAAGGGAAATTCACAGCACTTAAAAAACAAAATAAAATTGAATCTAACACCCAGAAGAATGTCCTAAAATCTTTGAATAAAAAAATACCAGGACTTGATATTAAAACCGAAATCAATGGAAACAGGCAGAAACTTTCATTCTATTACGAAAAAGAGTATCTAGGGTATAAAGAAATAGATATCAAAAAAGAGATTAAAGACTATGCTCATGGGAAGCTAGATAAAACTAAAGACAGGGCTTCGAGCGCTTTAAAGAATAACCTATCGGACTACAGAACCCTTTTCGAACAGTACAAAGAAAAGAAAGCTGAAAAAATGAAGAAGGATGGTGTAGAAGGAAGCATAAGCTTAGATAATTACTTTGATAGTGACCAAGAGGAATTTTCACCGAATAATAATATTTACTCGGAAATCTATACGCAAACCAAATTAAAATTATTGGGTATCCCTTTTCAGCTAGAAGGGTTCTATACAACACAAGATAGGAACAGAAACATTAAAGCAAGTTACCTACGATTGCAATATGATATCCAATCCTCAAAGGATGAGCTGGAAGAAAACATTCAACAATTCAAAAACGATTACTCTAGTAAAAAATCCAACCTCTTCGCTAAAAAAAGTATTTATGGCAACTATATAAATAAGTTGAAAGGCTCTAAAACTAACTTATTAAATGGCTTGAAACAGGAAATCAACCTAAAAGAACTAAGCAACTATAATTGGGATGACATTACCAAAAACCCTCACCTATTTGACAATATCGACACTGCTAAACTTGTAAAACAGTTATTAGCTAAAGCAGAAACGAGACTCGATTCGAATGGTAAAATTGAAAAAAACAAACAAAAGATCCTTGATAAAAAAGCCAAAGCTGAAGAACGAGTTGCTAAGGTCAAAAAGAAAATTGAGCAGCTAAAAGAGATTGAAGAAAAGGTTCGCAAGTATGCCGCTATGATTCAACAAATGCAAAAAACTATGCATTTTGATTCAGCCTTTGTAATGGGTAAGCTGAACAAAGAATCGGGTATGGAAGATTACTCCAAAAACTCATTATTAAAAAAGAGTAAAGAACTACTACCCAAAAATGACTTCTCAAAATTTACAAAAGGACTTAAAGGCTTAAACATTGGCATTCTAAATCAATACGAATCGGACTACTCTATGGCTGGTCAAACTATGCGTGGAGGTGGAATCGAATATTCTATAAAAGGTGTAGACGTTGGAGTGAGTGTTGGACAGACGGAATACATTTCTAGAGATCTAACTAATTTGGATACTTACAATAATTTAATGGCAAAAGCTACTTATGAGGTAAATGATAAGCATAGAATAAAATTTGTCTACTTCACTTATAAGCCCAGTAATAAACTTAAGGCCAACACTTTTTTTAGTTCGTTACGAAACAACCAACTCTCATTTAACAATCCAACCAACATTGGGAATGTTATTTACAAAGGTGCTATTGCAAAATCCATAGACTATCGAGTAGAAGTTGCTGGCTCATATCAAAAAGTCACTGACGATGCGGAGAGTGAGCCAAATATTCAGCAATTAGCTTATAAAGGCGAATTAGTCTACACTCCTAGTAAGTTCCCTTTAGGTTTTAATCTTGAATATGAGAAAGTTGGTAAGGACTTTACAAATGAAACTCTCGCCTTCTTAAGACGCAATTTTGAAACAAAAAAAATTACAACTTTCGGTGAATTCTTTAAAGGATTTTTACGAGCTAAGGTTTCCTTTCAGGAGTTAACTCAGAATCCGGGTGAAGAGCAACTCAGAAAGAATACAAGATGGGGATTTGACTTACGTACAGTTTCTAAGCGCTACCCTAACCTGCAATTAAGCTATAAACCTTTTACAACCTTCTCCTCTGTTTATGACACTTTTGCAGTTGCTCAAAGGAATTTGTTTGGTGAAGCTGTACGAGGAAAGCTTAGCTATCAGCTAAAGAGAAATGGGAACAGTCATAGATGGAATGCTGTTTTTAATCGTAATCGAACTAATGTAGATACTGTAGACTATCAAACAGATATTCTTCAAGCTGGATACATTTTAAACACCAAAGGCAATATGTATATGATGCAGTTTGGCAAAATGAAAATGCCAGAGACTTTTAGTGAAACTAACAATACTGAGAATTATTTTGTTAGAGGAAATGAACAGTTCAAATTATCGGACAAATTACCAATTCAATTTGGACAAGAAATTGCTTGGTTTAATAACAATGTCAATCGTCTAGGAGTACAAGTTGGAACTTCCTATAAACTAAAAAATAAACCACTGAGTATTCGTCTTCAATTTCGCTATCTTACCTATCGAAATTCTGAAAACCTTATGCAAAATATTTATGGAACAATGCTTGGATTGACTTACGATTTTAAGTTCAAGTTGAAGTAAGAATGAATTGTCTAGAGAGAAAAACGTTGAAAGAATTGAAGAAATGGAGCGTTAGTTATAAGTTGTTTAAGGCAGCTTCCTAACTTTGCAGAATGATTTACATGATACCAACCAGAAAAGGAATGGGAGTAGAATTGTGGGGTACTTATGACGATATGCTTAGTTTGTATGAAGTTATTAGTAAGTTCTGGAATCAAAAAACTGAAAGTAATATAGATGGTTATGAAAATAGAAACACCCTCATTAGCGGTTTCTCATACGAAATTAGAAAAGCAATATCTGGCAGTAGGCTGACGAGTGCAACCAGTCATATTACAGGAGAATTAATCCCCCAGCTAGGCGTGAAGTTTTCATGGGTTCATTTTTTGTTCTCATTGACGGCAATAAGATATAATACAAAATATTATAAAGTATCTAAACTGGATACTGCTACTTTAAAGCTGTTGGAGTACTGGTTAGAAAAAGCCATGCTAGATTATGATAAGAAAGGCGGAGAAGAATTGAGCTATTTCATTGATGGAAAAATAGATGCCACAAATGAATTCCTATACCAATATATGCGCAGTATCAATATGGATTTTTTTCGCTCGAGTGGGTATAAAAAAAACTTTCGTCTTTTACCAACCATAATGCGCAGAAGCATAGAAATTACTCAAGAGTACAAACATTTTAGAATGCAACTGAAAGAAGATGCGGAGAAGTTAAAAGTACCCACCTGGGAGCTTGAGTTCGATGATAAGTCTATTAATTATGGTGATGAAAGGTGGTAAGGGCTCTTTGATAGGCAGGCTCATTATAGAAAAAATGGCATCATTTCTATTTTAACAACCCCTCCAGCTCCTCGGGGTACTTTTTATAAGTAGAAAAAGCAACTCTATAGTTGTCGTAAACAATCTCATAAATTTCAAATATTTTATCAAATATTTTTTTCGCTTGATTACATTGTCTCTTTATATTTCTTAATGATGACTTAAGTGTTAGCTTATGAACCATTCTAATTCTCAGAGCGTTTAACTTTTGAGATTGGCTTATAAGTTCTTTTGTATTATCATTCATTACGCTGTGCTTTAACTCTTGAATGATTTGGCCAAACATCTTTCCCTTTAGGTCTTTCTTTGAGTATTCTTGCGGGAATACTTTTAGTTGGATAAAGAAAATGGAGCAATCAATTAGTATTTTGAGTAACTCTTCTGTTAGTTGATGATATATCAATACTGCGGCTAAATAACCCTCTACACTATCTTGATTGAATGCCTCATCAGCGACCTGATTAAGCTGTTCCAAAAAATCAGCTCTTTCAGGGCTGGGCCATGCATTTGAATCAATGATTCTATTAATAATTTCTTGGTGATAGGTCATGTTAAATTAGCTTAAAGAGATGGAATATTATTTACTATAAAGTTTTTTGGTGGAGTCCTTAGTAAAAGAAAAAAATTTTAATCCTTCAACCGTTTAATAAATTTCTTTTCCCCTAAATCTATTAATTTATAATTTACACCCTTGGTACAGGCTTCATAAGTAGCTTGAGATTGATGAAAAGAGGCAAAAACAATCGATTGTGTATCTGAATAGCCACCTAACTTTTTTAGGAAGAATTGAAAGTCATTATCTCCTGCCTCCTGTTGACCAGGTTCATCTAGAATAAATAATTTGGGGTGATTTCCATTGAATTTTTCTGAGGTCTCTTTTAGAGCAATAGTGAAGCTCCAAATTGTTCTTGTGAAATCACTTGCAGATGAGTCAAATTTTAAAGAATACTTGTCTACTACTGGCATCAGAGTCTCACGAGAAATGCTTATACTCTCAGTCCGTTTACTTCTATAGTGAAAAGTTTTTAATAGTTCCTTAAATATTCTTTCTAACTCTGCAATCTTCTTAAAATCAAATCCTGATAGAGACTTTGGTAGTTTCTTTTCGCTACCCAAAATTCGTATCCACTCATCTGACAAATTCTTAAAATCCTCCTGATAAGATGACAGCTCATTATACTTTTTACTGTACAGGTCTAACTTTGCCTTAAGCTTCAGTCTTTTCTCAATTAGTTCTATAGAGGGCAGTCTATTATCACTGGTCAATTGAGTTTTCAAAGTTCTGATATTACTTCTTGTATCTGAAATTTTTATGTTTAAGGAGTCTATTGTATTCTCAAGCCTTTGGATATCGCTCTTGTGATTGGAAATATAAACTTGTATAAGATTGATTTGGGCTTTGATATACTCTAGATTCTCTTCAATTTGCATTGGAACAATTTCAATGTCTTTTGGCAATAGTGAATCATTCAAACCTTGACTACAATATGGGCAATTATCATTGGCTATTGAGAACCCTTGTTCTGCACCTTTCTTTTTTACCTTAAGGTGATACTCATTTTGAATTTTATCATTTTCAAGCTCTTGTAGACGCTCTTTGAAAGTAGTGTATTTTTCAATAGATACATTCTTTCGATTAATAAAAGCTGATAAGTTTATTGAATAGTGACTTAGGTCTTCATTTAACTGATTAATTCTTTGTTCACTGGCTTCGGCATCGGAACCAATATCAGGTATTTCTAATTCGACTAACTTTTGGTATTCTTCCTCTAAAAAAGTAATATAATCTGATAAAGTATAAGTTTTTTCTTCAGTTAGATAAACCAAGTACACCGAATTCGTTGTGTTAATAATTTCAGGAGTTGCAGTAACTCCACGGATTTCGCAAGCAATATGATTTGCTAAGGATTTAAAGTCATTATATTTATTTCTCCAATGAAATACTAAGTCATCCTTTTCTTGTTTTATTTGAGATTTGCTTTGCTGTATTTTCCACGAATCCAGGTTTAAAATAAACTCTAAAGCTCTGGTTTCTCTATCAAGCAGTGCATAATATGGAATAGTCGCCAAGAAGTCTGTCCAGCCAGCTTTCTGCTCAACCACAAAACTGGGGAAAATATTTTGAAGATATAATTTTCTATTACTACCATCTTTATATCGAACAAGTGGCAGTTCCCATCCCATCAATTTCTCCAAAAAAGAATGAAACCCAAAATCATTTTTACTGTCAGCTGCGCCTTTATCATGGACATACATTGGAGAATAATCATATTGCTTAGGTTCGGTCAGTAGTTTTCCATCAAAAACTTCGACTAACCCAGAACCCTTAGCATCACTCGATATATATCGCTTAACCGTAACTGGCTGAGTGCCTTCTATTTCTAAAAGTATATTTGACTCTATTACACTCGCCTCTAACGCATCCTCGTTATTTAGTATTTCACTTTTAAGAACAGACTGCATCGTTTTTTCATTTTTCCCTCCAATCAGTTCTTCCATTCCTAGACAGTATAGTATTGCCTGAAATAATGTACTCTTGCCAGTAGAATTAAAACCTTTGATAATGGTTAACCCTTCTCCAAATTGAAGAACAGGTGTTCCATAAATCCCCTTGTCTGTGTTGATTGTTATTTTTAAAGCCTTTATTCTAAGCATTTTTCCACTGGTTTATTAAAATGTTAATTATTTTTTCTGGGACTTGTTTTCCAATTAATTTTAAAATTTGTTTTTCCATGATAAACAGAGTTTCATCCTCATCTATTTCTTCCACAAATTTTCGTCCCTTTTCTAACAATTTGTAATTTCCTCTATCAAAATCTATCAACTTTTCAGCGAATGCCAAATTTAGTGCTCTATTCAAAGTTGATTCTATACCAAAAAATTGTAGTTTGCTCTGATAATTTGAAGTGACAAAATCTTTCAACAAAGTCATATTTTCTTCTGATTTCAGAGCCCAAGAAAACAAATGAAGCTTTAGCAAGCTTGCCTTACCTGCATATCCGTTATAATTAAGTACTAATAGTATTTGTACAACCTTATACATTGGACGATAGTTGACGTACAATGGAATTTTTCGTTCCGTAAATGATAGATATTTTTCTTCTGTCATATTAACTAAAATCTAATGAACATTCCAATATCCAGAATGATACAAGGTAGTTTGAAAGTTCTTCTTTATTCGATTCTGAAAGAAAATGAAATTCTTTTCTAATCAGAATGCCGACGACATCGTTTATCTCTTTCAATTTAGCGCTGTTGTCATTTACTGGAATAAGACTTTCTTTTTTTATTCTTTTACCTAACGAGTCGCGCACTCTTACAAATTTCTCGAATAGTTTATTATTAAAATTTGACCATTTGACGAGAATGTCCTCACCGATTATAAAATCTCTTATTTGAGAGTCAGTTAGACTAACAATATTTTCTGAGTAATCATTACCACTAGTGCCGGGAAATAATTTTGCATTTTTTCGCAATCCGTTTTCAACAAATGAATTGTTGTCATAGGATTTTTTAAATTCATCTATTGTTTGATTAGTGGGTTCTGTCACTTCAAAGTCTATTTCGGGATAATTTATAGGTCGCAATAGTCTTCCTGAATCTAGGATACTGGGTATTTCAGGAAGAAAATATTCAAAATCCTTAAGTCCTATTTCAAAGTTGTCATCTATAAAATCTAGCCCCCAGCTTCTTACAAGGGTTTCTTTTGTATTACAGTGAAGAATTAATTCTTTTGACTTTATAAGTGGCGTAGTAAAATGCCACGTTTTAATTTTATTACCGTTCAGTATTTTCTTTAGTTTGTCTTGATAGTCATATAATTTTTGAATATCCGTGGTGATTTTAGACCTTTGATGTTCATACAGTTCTTTGTCGGTATATTCTTTCTCAGGACAGTAACATTGATAAGCATCTCCAATTGAATTGAACCCATCAAGTCCATAATCACCGCCAGAATCAGCGGGGACGGATTTAAAATTATCCCGCTGATGTTTAATTTTCAGACAACTTTGGCAAAACTCTTCCCATTCATCGCCATCTGCAAACGTCAGTCCTATTTCAGGTAGTTTAATCATATATTTTTTCGAGGTGAAAGTTGATTATTGTAATTATAGTGGTTCTCACAAACTTAACTCAAAATCTACGCATCTCAAATACACTTTTATTTTTTTTGTATACATCAACTGGGGATTCAAAAGGGGTTTCCCTTTTTGCAAGGGAGCATTTACGTAGTAAACTGCTATCTTGCCCTTTCCTTTTTTCGCCAGATTTAGATATAATGTTCTCTTTGGATAACGTCACCCTTATTATTGTTTTGGCACTGGCTTTGCTTCTTGTTCTCTTTTTTAGATTTATCCTTTTTTATTTAGTTCATTAGCATTTTTATACACTTTTGTTTTCGTTAGGTTTGAGCCTTTTACTTTTTTCCTCCTCGCGCTTACCTTCAGATATTGAATTGTGCTTTTAAATTCTTTGACTACTTTTTAATTAACCCTTCCATTTTCACAGATAGTTACATCCATCACATTAGTCCATACAAACCAATAATTATCCCATCGTTACCGTCATATCCTCATCAAATTTTCTAATCTGCCGAATACGAAGAAAGGCTACCTTTCGATAGCCTTACTATTCAACTACTACCCGTCCATATAACTTCCTAACTCATTTAATAAATAACCTGATAATCTTGAATAATACAGATATTGTCCCATTTGGAATGTACCTATAATTCCTCTCTTTTTGTTGTATCCAAATTCGCTAAGTGCTTCTTCTATAAACTCGCTGAATTTTCCAGCCTTCTTTCGAAGCTCATAATTGTAGATATCAACCTGACCATCTGCTCGTTCAGAGGCAAGGTCACAATAATAATGACCATCTTCGTTTTGATCGTTCCGATAATCACATTCGCTTTGCAAGCTAATGTCATACGATTTTAAGAAATCCTCCGACAATTCGTACAACTCGTCTTCACTATACACGTCATAAAATTCAGTTTCAAACTGCACATTCTCTAAGAAGTCTTTCATCGATTTTTCTACTGTTGTCATGACGTATTAACAAAGGATAAAAGAATAATACACGATGAGGACATGTAAAGAAATAGTGACAATGCCACTTTAAACAAATCTTGATGCTAGGTTTTGAGTTGCATTTGAACGACTTTACTTAGGACAAAGTGTTATTGTGCTTTCTTTGTTTGATACGCTGGCTATGAAAAATCATGCATTCTCGAGAATGAGTTGAAGTTGAAATTATGGTTGTTTGAGGAATGTATGATTGTAGTATTAGTTAAACTATTCAAACTTGCAAAATGTGCTGAGATGACTATGGTAGAGATGTTTTTTATACTCTTACCAAAGTTTAACCATGAGATTCAATAATTCTGCTCAGCTTCAATACGACCCACTGACTAAAGTAGTATCAGTAAAGGCTTCTGAACAAGAAGCTAAAAAATCAGGCACAAAAAAAGCTATCATTTATGCTAGAGTTTCTACCGAAGAACAAAAGAGAAAAGGGAATGGTATCAATGCTCAAATTTCAGATTGCGAGAGACGGGCAAAACAACATGGTGTAGAAATCGTTTCTTATTCTAAAGACGAGGCCATTTCGGGGACTACTCTCAGCAGAAAGTGATTTATGAGCGCTTTCCAGTTTTTAGAAAAAACGAACAAGAAAGACGCTGTGATTGATTACTTCATTTGTGTTGCCACCTCAAGATTTTCAAGGTCACCTGAAATAAATAGAGCGTTTGATATGGTAGCAAGGGTTGAAATGACGGGTGCCAAATTAGTTGCAATTGGAAACGGTGGCATACAAGAAACCGAAACAGAAGAAGGTCTTATTAGTCTAACACTAAATTTTTTAGTAGATGCACTAGAAAGTAAAAGAGGTCAGAAAAGAGTAAAATATGGTCAAAAATGAAAAATGTACGCAGGTTATCGACCATTCTCATGAGCACCTTTGGGCTATCAAAGAATAATAGAACATGATGGCCAAAAAGAAATAAATGCCATAACCATTAAAGAACCTGAAGCTACTATCGTAAAAGAATGATTAGAGTTATTTGCTGAAGGATTATTGCTTACCAAGAAGCACTTATTAGATTTTTATTATGAAAAAGGTTTACAATCCAATAGCCCTAAAAATAAAAGTGGCAAATTACACATGAGTATTATAGACCGTTTGTTGGGTGCACGAAAGCTCCTTTTTTATACTGGCAATCTCACCTATCCCAGGCGATGAATAAATGAAATTATCCCTGCGAAACACCCAGCACTCATAAGCATGGATACTTTTCATAAAATTCAAATGAGATTACAGGAACAATATGGTACAAGCCGTTATGCAACTAAAAAGTACGATTATGACGCAGATGAATATCCTTTAAAAAGAATACTTCGTTGCCCTGAGTGTGACAAAGGTGTTACCAAACGAAAATCAAAATCCAAAACGGGTGCTTATCATCCGTATTACGGTTGCAAAACAAAGGGCTGTTCTTTATTTAAGAAAGCTCTCCCTAGAGCTAAGGTGCACGAAGCCGTCAGGCAAAGGTTGCAGGAACTGCAAGCAAGTCCTGAAGCGAAAGAGTTAATCAATAAAATCTTCTGATTGGAACGACCAAATTTAGAAGTTGACAGAAGTGAATCTAGAAAAAATAAACAACAACAAATTCAAAGACTTGTTAACGAAATGGATAAAATAGAAAGAACTATGGACAATATTACCAACACGGATTTGCTTAACAAAAAGCAGGAAAGGTGGTCAGCCTTGAATGAAGAAAAGCAAGAACTGGAATATGCCATTGCCCATGTAAATTATGACAAAAGTGAAATGCTGAAAACTATAGAAAAGGCAAAATCTATACTCATTAATCCTGTATCGATTCGAGATATTGAAGATGCTGAGTTAAAGCAGTTATTAATTGGGGTGTGCTTTGGTGGCAAAATATACTATACAAAAAATCAAGGGTTGCACACCCCTGACATCTCGCTTGTCTATCGCCTTTTTAGCCGTTTTTTAGTTACAGGTTCCCCTGTGGCGGAGCGAACACGCAAAATGTTAAACCCCATATACGAAGAGCTTATTAAGCATAAATACTTAATCGCACGCATACATACTATACTTTCCTCCAACGAAAAGCGAGCGAAACTTCTATAATAAAAAAATACCCTAATGTCCAGGGTATTTTTGCTTTTTACTCTTTTGTTCAAAATGTCTTGTTATGACCAGTCTGATAACAGCATGATAAAGTATGATTAATTGATGTAAATCTTCGTCCGATATTTGTTTGGCACATTTGCCTAGTATTTCCCTTGCTTCGGTTACGGAAAGGTAACGAGCAGAAGATTGAATATTATGAGAATTTGCATGAGCGTTAAAAGGATTGCATTTTTCAATCTAGATCTTCTTCATTCGTTTTTGGTTCACTATGTTCAGCAAGCACATTGACTAAGTTTTCATAATCAGCAGCAGTGGCTGCTTCAATTACCAACTGTACTTCATCTTCTCTTCGTCACTCCTTTTTAGCTTGTTGCTGAAACGCACCTAAAAGGTTAAATGCATTTCAGTCCAAGGTAGTTAAATCAAGTTGTACTTTTTTGTTTACGATGGAGTTCATGAATTTTATTTTTTAAAAGTAAAAACTAGATAGGATAATTAGCCGTCAGCACCTCTACTTTCATTTTTCTTTTTTGCCCGCCAATAAATCATGCGGTAAGAGGTTTGACGTATTCCTTGGTGTATCGATTATTTTCTTTGGTATAGCTATCCAACAGATGACTTGGATATGAAGAAAGTAAAAATTTCCCTTTGAGTTTTTTCATAACTTCCAAATCACGTATAAAACTCGCCTCTTCGTAACCTCAATAGTGTCCTTGATTACTTCCTATATAGGGCGGATCTAAATAAAAGAAGGTATCTTCACTATCGCGCGAAAGCATCACCTTATGCGCTGGGTGAGATTCAATTTGTGTCAAGCGCAAACGTTCGGATAGTTTTTCTGAGAATTGATCAACTTTGTTTCTAATAGTTTGCGCCTTCTTTTGCTTATCACAAGCTCGTGAGCCAATTCTATGCACAAAACCTTGATTGGTAGCTACATAAAACGCCCATGCACGTATGACATTATCATCTCTAAACAACCAAGGCATTTGATAAATCAATAATGCCTTTCTGTATGTATCACGTGAATGAAGGGTAATGTCTATTTTACTTTGCAGCGCAGGAAAATTCTTTTTTAATACTTCATAAAAATTCACCACATTGCCATCTATATCATTTACAATTTCCACTTTTGACGGAGTTTTTGCCCGGAATACGGCACCTCCACCAAAGTACGGTTCTACATAAACCTTATGTTCTGGAATTAATGGCAATATGTAAGGCAACATATTTATTTTACCGCCATAATATGAAATCGGTGTTTTTATTTTCTCTTTTTTGTTTTGTGTCATGAGTATAGAAAAGAAGGGGTAAAAAAAGCCCGTTCAAATATGACGGGCTTAACATAATTCAGTTCCATATTCTCTTGTATACAAGAGAATAAATTTTCTTACTTCGAAGTTTTTGAATTTGATTTTTTTGGAGTTGCAGGTTGAGCTTTTTTCTTCGGAGCCTCCTCTTTCTTCTTAAAACCATTAATTCGAATAATAAAGTCACGAGACTTCTTTCCCGCTATTTCAATACGAAGCAGTTTCTGCGTATTGAACAACGGACGGCATTTAATATTAAAGTCCGTATAGCTAAATGCATCTTCAGGCTTCTTAAATTCCTTGACGTAGGCGTCGTATAAAGCCCCATTGGTCATTTCACCGTCTTTGCTTTTTTGTAAGATGTCAAAAGCGAGTTCAGCCACCTTATTGAGCGAGCCCTCCTGACTCTCTAAAACCAAGCCCATGTCCAACAGTTTTTCACGCTGCGCATCATCGGCATATTTAATAAAAGTGGCTAAATCACGCTTAGAGTCGCGCAACCGACTTTGAATTTCTCGTTTTACTTCTTTCGCATCTTCAATTACATTCTCTTGTTCTTGAAGCATTTTTTGGTCTTCGCTAATGGTAGCAATGACCTTTTCGATAATACTGTTGTTGTTTGTTGTTTTCATTTTTAAATTGTTTTTTTTGTTTTAGTTAATAGATAATTTTATTTGTTTGTTCTTAGGTGAGCGATATTATATTGCATGACAGATATCCAAAATATGCGCTTCACCTTCTTTAATCTTTCCTTGTTTTTTCATCGCCTGAAGATGCTTATTAGCTTGCTCCCAAGTATCAAAGAAGCGATTGGGCGGTGTCGTAACTTCTCTGACCTTTTGCTGGGCAATATGGCTACAATAAATCCCATACAAACGCCTGACCTTACCCGCCTTAAGTAATAAGCTCCAATAGTTTGAATGGTCGTATTTATCCCACTCTTCCAATGGTTTAAACCCTAGATAGAAGGTTTGGGCGGATAGCTTCATCAGTGTGTCTTGTACAGCATCAGGCAGTAAGGCTTCTCGTTGCTTTACTTCCTTTTTCCATTGTAATAAATAATAGCTGATAATAATTCTGTCATCTGCAATTATGTTCCATAGTTTCTCAATTGGTAGATTCTCTAGGTCATGCTCTTCCCAATTTACTTTTTCTGTTGAACTCTTGACTATCGCAATGAGTTCATCACGTACTAAGAAGCTCTTTAAAAAAGGACTGACTTTTAATTCTCTTCTTTCCTCTAGTATGGATTCATACTCATGCAGGAAATGAAGTAAGATTTGTTTTGTTGTGTAGTTCATAATTTTGGTTTAATGATTAGTAATTTGCTTGTCTTCAATTAGTTCTTTTTCAATAGAAGCATTTAAATCAGCGAACTGAAAACTTCTTTGTAAATAAGCATTGTTGATGGCTCGTAGCCTTTCTCGTTCTGGATTATGACGTACTTCTGTTAATGCGGCTAATTCTTTATGGGCATCCGCAAACTGTTTTTCCGCTATGCCCAAAGCGTGTTGAATGAGTCCAATTTGCTCATCCGTAAATTCTAGTGTTCTCATGTGTTTAATTTTTAGCTGTTAATGATCGAAGCGTCAAACTATCTGTATGAAATCAAAATGCAAGTGTGGCAAGCCGTATAGGGGTTGACGAGAGAGAAAGGGAAAAACAAGGGCTTAAGGGAATACTACAACCTATAGTAATCCTATGGAGTTTGGGTGCGAAAGGCATAAATAATGCGTCAACAAACCAAAGGTTATCAAACCTTTAGAGGTACTCAAAAAGGCACTCATAAGATAACTCAAAAGCACACTCAAAAAGTAGGTTGGCAACCTATTGACAGCCTGAACTAATAGGACACAATCGGCTAGAATCCTCTGGGCAACTTGCAATTCAGTGATAGAACAATATGTCAGAAGTATAATGTTTTACTAAAACAAAAATCAAAAATGAACTTTTTTAAACTTGCCCAGCATGGACGGAATCAATTTCGTAGACCTATCGATTGAAAAATTGATAAAAAAATGCTTGGTGTTCATACTTTAATAACAGGTAAGACATGATCTGGGAAAAGTACCTTGGTGCTATCGCTTATCTATAAATTACTAGACCGCGGAGCGCAAGTCCTAGTGCTAGACCCACATGGCGAGCTAGTTCAAAAATGTTTAGGTATGGAATATTTATTGAGAAACAAGGATTCGGTAGCATACTTTAATCCCTCTGCCTCATGACTACACCGTAATTACATTCCATGTTTCAATCCCCTTTATAAGCAAATTCATGAACAGAAGTATGTTGATTCCATTTCTTCGGAGTGGTGATACGTATTGAGCAGAGTGCTGGGCACAGCCAGTTTGACAACCCAAATGGAAACGCTCTTGAAACCCGCATTGAGTGCCATTCTTACGAGTGAAGGTGGTGGCTTGGCAGACTTACAACAACTGTTTTTGCTAAAAGCAGACGACCCTTTATTTTTAAATCGAATACAAAATACATGATATTCTACTGGGCAATTTTTGAAGACCTGATTTCACAACTCTGGCTTTAGAACATCCAAAGCATGAATTGTAACACGTCTTCAATATTTACAGAACCATACAGTATTTGAGCAACTGCTAAATGGAAAACCTAGTTTTGATTTAGACTATATGTTGCAGCACAAACAATGTTTACTGTTTAATATATCCAATAGTCAATTAGGCTTAGATGTTTCCAATCTCTTGTGAAAAATGCTTACGGCGCTAGTTGTAAGCTTTTTCTTTAGAAGACAAAACAAAAACAAACCTGCCTATTTAATCATTGACGAAGCGCATATTATTTCGGATAGAAGCTTAGAGATACTACTATCGCAATGCAGAAAGCGAGGTTTATTTGTCGTGCTTGCCACCCAAGATATTAGACAGTTCTCTAAAACAATCAAGGAACATTTGCAAACGAATGTTGGATTAAGATTGAGTAGCACAATTGATCTGCCGAGTTATTCGAATAAGAAGTATCATTTTTTAGTTCAGCATCATAACCATGATAAGTACGTCATCAAATCGCCCAAGTGGGTATTACAAACGAATCACTCGTGAAACAAACACTTCAAGAAAGTCAATCATTTTGAAAAATCATTCTATCATTCTGAGGCTTATACACAACAACACAAACATAAAAACTCTGATAATTTAATTAGAGATCAACCGACTCCTAACAAGAAAAAACACGGCTCGGTCACTTCTGGCTTACAACCAAAGTTTGATCGTTTTTAAATCATAAATATCTTTGAATGAATGCATACCCCTACGTGACTAAGACGCAATGTCTCATTTTGCAAGCGCTAGGGAGGTATCGCTATTTAGCTGTTCCACATTTGCAGTATCTGAATCTGTGAAGCAAATCTTACCTCAATAAGCTGCTTTGTTCGCTTAGAGAAGACCATCATAACAGACCCTTGATTTATTCGCATGAATATGGTGTTGACCCAAAAAAAGGCAGATTGAACTCTATTCATGTAATGTCTCGTCATGGTGCTTCATTATTGAAAGACAAGATAGGTGTTGCGGATAAGTACTGTAAATACTTACTGAGTTCAAACAAAATATTTGTAGCGGATTATTGGCATAGATACCATTATCAATTTGTGCATATTGCACTGGACTGTTTTGCTCAATTAGAAAAACAAGAAGTTATTTACTTCCAACATTATTACGATAGGAAAACAGAAAATGGTATTTATAAAGAAGGTGTGCGTGTGCAATATGGCAAGCCTGATTTGTTCTTTTATGCAGACGGTATACTGTTGTTGGGGAATGCGCAAGGAAAACGTACGTTGTACTGCATTGAATATTATGAGCACGAACTCACGGGTGAAATGTTTGGAAAAATTCAATTATATCTTCTTGCTCTTGCCAAAGGTTATCCAGCGAAACAATTTGAGCATAATGCGAATGCTCGTATTCTGATTGTTTTTCGCAAGGCTAGTTCAATCCGCTTACTCACTCAAAGGTTACAAGTAATGGACAACTTTCATGCATTCAGGGAGTTGTTCTTATTTACTTCCTTGGAGCAGATATTAGCTAGTCCTATCGAAGAGGTTTGGGTGGATTATTTGGGTGAGCGTATTAATCTGTAAGCTTAGGTTTTGTTTATGAATGCTTGTAAAACAAAAATAGAAAGCAGACTTATTGTAATGCGGTAGGTTGCACAAAGGCTTCTCAACCTAAATGGTGGGAAGTTTTTGGGAATTAAGTAAAATTATTTCATTCTATATGTTCCAATTGCCTAAGAAGAGTTTTTCAAAATTTGAATTTGAAACTGTTCTACCTAGTCCTAAGGATAATCATTTAAGAGGTTTAATATTGGAGAATATTGAATTTGCGAAATTTCTCTCTTTGAACTTTAGTTATTATCAATCCGAAAAAAGAAGAAGGTACGATTATCAAGATACAGTAAGGACCTAATTTGACCTATAACCTCTTGTAAAGTGAAGTAGGAGTAGAAGAGTATAACATTTGATAAAATGTAACTGCGTATTCGTCCGTCATTCCCGAAATAAAATCACAGATAATTCTTTTCCTAGATTTATCATCTTCTTTAGGGATAGAATTGAACATTAGCCCGTAGTCTGAAGGAAGAAATTGCTCCCCACCATCTTTACTCAAAGCATCAAAGATTCCTTTAACAATTTTTTGTCCTCTATGCTCTATCATTTTAAGCCTTGGGGATATTATTTGAAATTGATAGGTAAAGCGTTTAAGAATTTCAATATCCAATGCAACAGAAGGCTCCAAATATACTTTGGTTAATGCTGGGTTGTCAGTATTCAACTCTCCAATTTTTACACTTTTGATAAAAGAGCTTACCAGATTAGTAGTAAATTCGTTCCTGTCGTAGCCATTCTTCGCAATTACTAGTGACATTGCTAGAATGTCTGTTGCAGACATATCAGCTATTCCCAAAACCCCTGAAAACAAGATTCTGTTGACAAGACTTTTAACTGTTTTTAAATCACACTTAATGAATAACTCAATAGTATCTTTTTCTGACTTAGAAAGTTGAAATTCATCTTCAACTTCTTTTTTCAGTCTTTCTCCTTTCTTTTGAACTTCCTGAACAACTTCATTTAATACGTTATCATTAACTGCTGATAGTTTTAAGGGGTGGGTAAATCCAGCTTTAAAGGCATCTTCAAGATCAAAAACGGAATAAGCAATGTCATCGGCAATATCCATTATCTGACACTCTACTGTTTTTATTTTTTTGCCATCAAATAATTTAGTTCTGAGTTTCTCAACCAGTTTCTTTTCTGATTGATAATAACCTTTGAGGACTTGATATTTATAGGGGATTTTATCCTCGGTCTTTTCTCTATCAATAATAGGACTGTCATACTTTAGGATAGACGCCAAGGAACGGAAGGTAAGTCCCAAGCCTGCTCTGTGGTCTTCTCCTTTACCATTGAATCCTACTCTAAAGCCAACTTTATGAGACTCAGGCATCAACAAATATTTCTTTTCTATTCGAGCCAATATTCGAAGTGTTTGAGCGTTCCCTTCAAATCCTCCATATTCTTGCATTTCAAAATCTAAAATGGCTTCACCCTGATGACCAAAAGGTGGATGACCTAAATCATGTGCATAGCATGAAAACTCGATTAGGTCTAGGTTAATTAAAGAGTTCTCTGAAGTTTTACCTTTTAGAATGTTTTTTATTTGTACGTTAAGACTATTGGCAATTGACTTGCCTATGTGTCCAACTTCTAGTGAGTGCGTTAGGCGACATCTATAAAAATCTGAACTGTGACCAGGAAATAATTGGGTCTTGCCTTTAAGTCTTCTAAATGATGGACTTTGGATAAGTCGCGCATAGTCTCTCCAAAAAGGATGTCTACCTAGTTCTTTAAGTTCTTTTTTCCATAAGGCTTTTTCAGGAAAAGTAACTTCTCTTTCAAAGTCCCTATCCGTATATAATTCAAATAATTTATTCTTTTTTATCTTTACCATTGGTCTTCCTTTTTTCACTTGGCTTGTCTGTTGAACAAGTTGAAGATGTGTTATTGGAATGTGTTTTTTCCTTTATTTCAGACCCTAACTCTCTACGAATTCCTTCGCGAACCAATTGATGTCTGAATGCATAATACTCTTTATCAGATTTGAATGACTTTAATTTTTCCATGCTTTTGAATTTTAAGTTAGTGTAACTAAAATAATCATTGATTATACAGTTTAACAATTATAACTTCGCACACTCTGTTAATAACTGTTAGAATAAGTACTTTATCAATAGTTGTTTAGCACTAACTAGATTAACATTTTTTTCTCCCTTTTCAAGGGGAAAGCAAAAGTAATACACCAAATTGAAAAAAATCATACAAGGGTTCAAATAAAACGCCCTCCTCAACTTCACCCTTTATGGATTTCTACAAACTCTCCTCCTCAAAAACACAAAGCATTCTAAATCCACGATAAGAACTGTCTAAGTTTTTATCATCATATTGAATTCTTGGAGAGCCTATTTGAAAGCATCTACATATTGTAAAGGCTGCCATTAGGTTCTGCATTTATTCTTGCCATTGTACATTCCAAAACAATTAGAATCTTTACCTCTGATTTGCTATCCCTTTGCTTTGGGGGCATAAAAATATACATAGTTATGAATAAATTAACTTATCCTTTCAAAGGGCAACACGAGTGAAATCATCTATTTTTTCTCATTTCTTGCTGCTTTATCATTAGGTGCATTCAGGCTCAATTGATTCGTTTGTAAGTTCCCTACAATAAAAGGTTTATTACCGTGATTCTGAATAATTGTTTTGAAATTCAGTTGAATCGTTCGAGCAATCTGATCGGAATTACCCTTTTCTAAAAGTTTGTGAAATGCCTGTGTAATAGCGTCAATATTGGGGCTAAAAAAGATCGTTTGTAACAAAGAGCGAGAGTTATCCATCGCCCAATCATTTTGTTTTAATTGACGCATGACTTTGGAAAACGTGCCATCCACATCTACGCAAAAATTGTATTCCTCATCTTTCTGAATGTCATAATCCGGATCTAACAACTGAAATGCTTTTTTTGAGGTCGCCAATAAAAGTTCAACAAACTTTTCATTGTCTATATCCTCATCTGAATAATAAAAGAGCGTAACTTCTTTCTGAGTTTTATGTCGCACTTCAATTCCTAGATTGAAGCCATTGGTTTGCGAGAAATAATTGGCAAATGAACCACCTATACTCAGAACAAATTGTCGGTGCTGTTTTTTAAGGTCATAGGTAAAGTCTGGACTTACATTTCTGTATTTGATACAGCCCGACCCAATAGTTACTTTGCCATCTGTATGCTTCTCAGTTTCCAGCAAAATATCCTTGTGGGTCTTTCTGATATTAGATATATTACAGTGTTGAAAATCCAATTCGCCTTCGAATTCTTTAAAGTCTATGTCAAAGGCAGTTGCTCCGCTAAAAATCGAATGTTCTTCATTTCCGTGGAAGTACATATTTCCAAGGCATTGAATCTGATTAAACGAGGTTTGTCCATCAAAAGTACAATGTTTAAAGGTTGCCGTCTTAAAAACGCTACGACTAAAATCTATCCAATCGCATAGAATCACTTTGTTGAAATCCACATCGTTTATTGTAGCCCCACAGTCCAAAAATTCAAAACTGCCGCCCTTCTTGCAGTACAACTCTTGCAATACAAGCTCTTCATCAAAAGTGCATTTATGAAATGTAACATGAGCTAAGAATTCATAACAATTCTTCCAAGTGAGGTAATGTTCAAAATGGCAGTTCTCAAAAAGTAATTTACTGACATCACTTTTGTCTTTGCTAATAGTGATATTGGATAACGTAAAAGAAGAATGAAATTCACAATGGACAAAGCACAGTCCTTTAGAAAAAGTACAATCCTCAAATTCAAAACTACCAAATACATCTGTCATGTTCTCAACTAACACCTCATTATAAAAAATACCTCCATTCAAGGAAGCATTTTGTAAAAGACGCAAGTAGCCGATAGTATTTTCTGATTTATCCGCTATAAAATGAAAATCAATCAAGTAGTTTTTCTCAGTAACATCATAGGTGGCCACTAATTTTTCCAACCAATGGACGAACTTGTTTTTCTTCTTCCAAGCCAAATTAGCACTATGAAAGATGCATTTGTTTTCTTTATCCATCGGGAGTTTTCCTTTGGGCAACCTATCAGCTAACAAGCAAGTGCCCTTAGGCGCATCGGGATCAGTGTTTTTCTTATATCGGTGAGTACACGTATTATTCAATAGTTAGATTCCAGTCGCCGTCAATATTCATATCACCGTCATAAAATTTACTTTCCTTGCCATAATTGATAATAGTTACTTTGTCGGTTTTCTTAACAATGTGCTTTTCCTCTCGTTCATCTCCACCTTTCTGCTTGATGTAATCAAAAAAACCTTCTTGGTCTAAATACATGGCTATGTAGTCTTTGGTATCATCGCTTGGTTTGCCGATAGATTCATCGCCATCTATATATTTTTCAAAAGCCCGCTTTATAGTTTTTTTATTAAAGCTTGTATGGATCTCTTTATCATTGAGAATATCAACAATGCGTCCAGTAACATGTTTTGCTAATTCAGATAAACTCCCTTCACCCAATTCCTTTTCAGCTTTCTCATAAGCCTCTATGACCATTTCTTGTAACATAATCAATGCTTTAGGAATATAAAGTTAGCAAGTATAATCGAAAAGGACACATGTGTCAATTATAAGTCCATTTAGTGTCCGAGCATTGGATTGGCAATATCTCAATTTTGGGTATAGAAATCAAAAAAAAGGATATGATAATAAAAAATGATAACATCCAAACTCCCGATGAACAAACTTTAGATACTTGGGAGCAAGACACAGAGCAGAACTTGAAAGACGCCACTTTGGATTATATATCCACGGCTAAAGGTTTGAAAGTAAACGTAAAACGAAAGTCCCTGTTTTCTTCAACAAACTTTCTAACAGTTCATAAGCAGCTAATGGTCCCTTTGGAGAATGCAACGCATTCAATCAAGGAGAATTACAGCTTAGCTATTAAGAATTTCATAAAGTTCCGTTTTGAGTTTTTGCAATTAGCGGGATTAAAAAGCGACCAGACTTTAGTGAATACAGAAGTTGAAAAGGCTCAATTTGAAACAAGCCTAGAAAACAAAAAGTTCCTTGCGGAAAACGAGCAGGATTATGTTACAGGTACAAATGCACAATGTCGAATTATCCAAGCAGAGAACGAACTTATTGATAGTGAGATTACGTATGAAAAGCAGCAGCATCTACTGCAAGCCGTTAAGCAAAGTGCTTTAGGAATTGAGGTGAATGCGAAGGCAAGAGTGGATACTTTATCTACAGCAGATAATAGTATTGGACAAGCCCAACAGCAAGTGGATAAATTAGTATCCCCCAAAGAAGCGAATGTAACGCTACCTACATATCCTGAAAGTACGACTTCAACGAGTACAACGGCTACACTTGATAGAAATATAGCGGATAAGGCAAATGAGGTTTTTACAAATGCAGCTCCTGCACCACCAATAGCTGATAGTTCAACTCCCGCAAAGAAAAAGGAAGATGAACCCGAAATTTCATGGACAACTACCTCCGGTCCTGAAGTTTGGTTGTTCATTACGCAATGTTGGAAGATGATTGTAGACTTTGGAAGAAGGTACAGCATCGAACATATTGATACGCTCGTACAAATGAATGTCGAGGAGCTTCAAATTGAAACCACTCCTGAAGAAGAAACCAAAGAGGCTAATTTCAAGAAGAACACTTTTGCTCTTTTTGTAAAGTCACCGTGGAAGGTTATTGCCTTAACGGTGATATATGCGGCAGCTATCCTAGGAGAATGTTTATTGTATGCTTCGATACTCGGTGAAGTTTATCACCTAAGTGGGGTGAAGTTATTGTTTACTTCATCCGTTGCAGCACTATTAAGCACCACCGTAGCATTAGCCATATTAGGAGAAATTCGAGATTGGGTTTTGAGTAATAGCCGTTTGAATTGGAAAGCACTCTTTTCTTCTCGCATAATGACCTTCTGCGTAATTGCGAGTGGAGTCTTTTGTCTGCTAATGGGGATTTTGTATTGGGATGCTAACAATAAAAGCCAGCAAACCGAGACACTTATCACTATGAAAACCGAGCGTTATCGTTTGGAAAATCAGCAAATATTAGCCGATAATATGGATGACAAAAAGTCTTTAGAAGACGCTATTCTTAAGCATGGCAAAAAGATCGAGGAAAAAGAAGAGGTGCTTGCAGTAGAATCAACGCCCATCTCCATTATCAAAATGTGTGCCATTGGAGCAAGCAATTTACTTTTTATGTTTTTGTCAGCTGTTATGGCTTCGCTCCTAATGATTGCGACTGCCCTAATGCGTGCTGAAAAGAAGAAAGAGAAGAGTAAAGCGAAGGCATTTGAACGCTATGGTCAATTTCAGATACAGAAGAACTGTATTAGCAGATTGCACAGCTTAGCCAAACAAATCATTGAACTACAGGGACGCTTGTTAGCAATCCGTTTAATGCGTAGTGCTGGGAGTAATTCTACAGATACCATTTACAAAGGAGAATCCGAAAGAAAGGCTAATAAACTATACAAACAAAACGGTCATGCAGACAGAGAAGTCATGACCACTCTTAATAATTCTTAATCATAAAAAACAAAACAAAATGAAAAAAGTACTCATGGTGTTCAGTTGTATGCTTTTGGCTTGTTGCCATACTACAGCACCTAAAACAGAAAAACAAGCAATTGTAATTATTCAAGATGTTAGTTCATCTTATAACCAACAAGATAAGGCTCAAGAAGAACGGCGTCATTTGACAGCTTATCTCATGGAGCATTTATCGCCTGCAACCGATATAGCGCATTTGCATATCAATGAAGCATCAGGCGCAATGTCCAATATAGATTGGATAAAATTTGATAGCAGTTCCATTGCAAACATGGTGAGCAGTTCAAATAGGGTAAAAACTGAACGGGCTAAAAAATTAGAGCAGGCAAACATGGAAGGGGTCATTCAAATTCAACAGAGTAATATGACTCGTGAATTACTGAATCGAATATACAACACGAAATATGCGATAAGTGGACAGACTGAAATCCTAGGCATGTTTCATTTGGTGAAGACAATAGAGCATCAAGGTTATAAAAATATTCGCCTTGTATTTCTAAGCGATATGGTCAATGAAGGAGAATATGATATGACCAAAAGAGCATGGCCTTATCCAAACCGTGCTTATGCTGAGGAGGAGGCGCAAACAGAGCATGCCAACCTAATGACCACAGGCATGGCAGATAGTACCACCTTGTGTGCTGTTCGGGATATAGAAGTTTTATTTCCTGTCGGTAAGTCCAGTCATTTTCAGAATGTGCATTTGCCATTCTTTTATGAGCGATTATTTAGGGACTGCGGGTATGCAGGAGAAGTTGCATGGATAGAACCTAAAACAGGAGTCGCTTTAAAATAGTTTGGTAATGACTTTTAGAGAATACCTAAAGAAAGAAGGTGTAAGTTATGGGAGCGCTGAACAGCGTTCCCACTTATACCATCTGTATAAGTTAGCTTATCATAAGGACTATTCTCGACAGTACCGTAAAAAGCATTACCATCTCTCTCTTCTTTTAACACAGGAAGAAGGGGCGCAATTAGAAGTGTTGGCTAGGTATCGAGGAGAGAAGCGAACCGTTTTCGTTCGTTCCTTAATTCAAAGAGAATTAGGCAGTCATTATATCTACCATCCCAAGGAATTGAAAATTTTAATTGATTTGTGTCGCAAGACTTCATCCAATATCAATCAACTAGTAAAATATGCACATGCGGACTCCAAAGTGACTTTGCGGGATGTGCAACACCTAACGCAAGAAATACTAAATATTGAAGAAGCGATTAGCAAATCACTTATTAAAAATAGTAAGTATGATGGTTAAAATTATGGCATCCAAACGCCCTAGATTCAAAAGTGTAATCCGATACATTTTAGAGAAGAGTGATAATTCTTTTCCTGTATTGTATAACCATATTTCCGCCACTAAGGATAAACAAACTTTAAGTGACGAATTTGTAGAAAACCTGAAGTTTAAACCCAAGCGTAAAAAGATCTGTTATAATCATATCATTTTAAGTTTTCATGAGAAGGATTCAAAACACCTTGCTGAAAACAAAAATGTAATGCCAGACTTGGTGCATAAATTTATGAGTCTATTTGGCATTGAGCAATTTAAATCCATCGCAGCAGTACATACAGATAAGCAACATTACCACTACCATATTCTAACCGCTTCGAATTCGGAATTTGAAACTTTGAGAATTTCACGTCCAGACTTAATGGAGGCAAGAGAAAAGTTGGAGCAATATCAATTGGATAACTATCCATCTTTAAGTAATAGCGTTGCCTATCTCCAAGAAAAAAATAAAGGGCTACTCAAGGATTATGCAGTACAGAAAATAGCACCGAAGAAAACCTTAGCAGAACAGGAGATTAAACGCCGTAAGGGTATTATCCATAAAGATAAAATTCGTCAGCGGTTGACAGAAGTAGCCAAAGGCTCCATGACCCAATCCGAATTTATAAATAGTATTCAAGAGGACGAAACGATAGCACTCTATGAATATCGAGGAAAGATACAGGGTGTGCAGGACATGGTAAATGGAAAGAAGTATCGATTAAAAAACCTGTATGGCACAAAAGATATAGGATTCATACTCCGCTTAATTAAATCAGAAATTCATCGTTCCAAAGAAGCAAAGAAACGGAATGAACAAAAGCAAGATAGAGGTCTATGAGAAAAGAAGTGGCAAAAATATGGTCCTTTTTATTAGGCGAAAAAGAGCCTAATGGAAGTACGTCTTATGGTAGTGCTAGGTTCTCTAGTTCGTTAGAAGAACGGATACTGCTTGCACAAAATACTGGGGTGCTTTTAGATGGCAGACGAAAACGTCTTTCCAAAGAGGACAGTTTCAAACACGCCTTAATATTGGGTGTAACTGGTAGTGGTAAATCAAGCACAATTGTCTTACCAAATTTATTAGCTCCAGTTCGCAAAACATCTTATGTGGTAATTGATTTATCAAAGGAACTGTATTCAAAATCAAGTGGATATCTGCGGAAGAAAGGCTTTGATGTAAAAGTGGTTGATTGTAGTTTGACAAATAGAATTGCAGAGAGTGAAACCTATAATCCAATAGCATTTATTAATTCCCCATTTGACTCACATATAAGAAGACTGAGCCGTATCATAATGGATACCGCCAAGTTGAATGTGGGCGACCCCTTTTGGTCACTTAATGCACGGCAGATTATTGAAATTATAGTAAAATTTCTAAAGACGCAGGGAGAAGAGAAACAAACCTTATACGAGGTCTATCGTATTGCGAATGCCATCTTATCGGATAAAGAAAGTGTACAACAGCTTTTTATGCAGCACCTGCCAGATGAGATTTATCAAGAGTTCCTCGCGATTATGTCGTATTCCGATAAATTGTTATCCAGCGTTATATCAACCGTTCGTGCAGCACTTCAATATGTAAGTGATCATTCGGTTCAAGATTTAACAGCGAGTAATTCGTTAGGTGATATTGCAAAAGACTTGCGTGCTCGACCTAGCGTTTTGTATCTGTGTGTTCCTGAAGACGAAGTGTCGGATGCATCAATTCTTACCATGTTACTCTCCGATTTATTTCATGGACTAAATGAAATGCCTACGAAAAGCGATATGAATATTAGCATACTCTTAGATGAATTTTCAAATCTCATTAGGATACCAGACGCCTCTACCTACTTCACCGTATTTAGAAAACGCCGTGTATCACTCATTGCGTTTATACAATCACTGGAGCAGTTGTATGCGAATTACGGCAAGTCTGGACAAGTCATTTTTGATAATACTTATACTAAGGTGGTATTGCCTGCGGTATCTGTAAAGGATGCCGAAGTATTTTCAAAAGCGTGCGGTCAATCTACTATGCTGACCGAAGAAGAGGAGCGCTATATCTCTAGACCTCTTATGTATTCAGATGAAGTGTCTAGAATCGAACCCAATACAGCACTAGTACTATGCGGGAATAACTACCCAATGAAATTGACTACAAGACCATGGTTTAAGTCCTTTTTCCTTCGTTGGAAAGTAAGAAAATATGAAATCAAACTAAAACAATAAAACTATAATTATGACAAACACATTATGTATTCCATGCACATTAAAGTACTTCGTACTCATTCTGATTATCTGCTTAATAATTAAACCCTTGCGCCATTTGCCCAAACTATTTTTTCAGTATATGGGTCAGGTGATTGGCATACTAGCAGAGCTATTACAAATCATTTTTGATAATATTTTTCATCTGGCGAAAGAGTTTTTGCCGATTGTTTTTGATTATATCATCAAGTTTGTAGTAGCCCTTGTCTTGACCATTGGCAAAATTATTGGAATAATATTCAAAGGGTTAATTAGATTACTCCATTGGATATTCGAAGGCTTCTAAGGGACGTAAATATTTAAAAATTAAAACAACATCTAATATAAACGATTAAAATTAATTGATATGAATTTTATAGTATTGAGCGAGGAGCAGTACAAGATTATTATGGAAAAATTGAACGGACTTGCGTCTCAATCTAATACTTATATTAGTGACCCCCTTTCGCAATTCATTTCCAATGAAGCATTGGCGCAAAAACTAAATCTCAGCACTCGAACGCTTCAACGCTATCGAGATAATGGATTAATAAAGTTCTATCAATTGGAAGGAAGGAAAATATATTATAAAGTTAGTGAGGTGCTCGACTTCATTCATAAGCATGGTATTGAGCCATTCAATATCCAGCACCAAAATAAGCTGAGCTAATCATTAAACACAAGCATCGCCTTATCTAACTCCTCATTGACAATTTTAGCATAGACCTGCGTTTGCTTAACACTGGCGTGCCCTAAAATTTTTGATACTTTATCAATACTAATGCCTTTTCTCAAAGCACGGGTTGCCCATGTATGTCGAGCAATATGTGTGGTTACTTTTTTGGATACATCAGCCCGTTCCGCAATAACCTTTAGACTTTTATTCATCAACACAGTAGCAGAATTTATTGCCTTACCTACTGCTCTCAAATTTTCCATATCAAGCAGGTTATTAAGAATTGGAAAAAGGAAATCTGTTTTTTGATTTTTGGGATGTCGATATTCTTCAATAATTTCTTTGGCCTTATCGGGGAGGAAAATTGACAACTGCGTATCCGTTTTATTCGTAGTAAAATAAATGTAATCACCATCGTAATCCTTCCACTTTAGCGTCAATAAATCGGAAATCCTAGGTCCGCCCGCATAGCAAGAAAATATGAAAATATTTTGGTGTACCTTTTGCAATGAGTCCTCTGGTAGAGGAACTTTGATAAATTGTTCCAATTCAGCTTCAGTAAGATGTTCTTTGGGAGCATTAGCTTCAGGAGGTTTCTTATAGAGCAGAAATGGATTTCTGCTCAATGGGATTACACCTTGTCTGTATGCATGATTGAATACCCGCTGTATCAATTTCATGCAGGCACGAATAGTACTGCTTTTATTTTTGAACTCATTTCTTAAATAATCCTCATACCCCTCTAGGTATTGAGGGGTGATTTCTGCAAAAAGTAAATTACTTCCTCCGTACTCTTTCAACCGACTTAGTATTGATATTGATTTATCGTAAGTTGATAGTTTTCCTTGTTCAAAATATTTTTGGGCGAACTTTTCTGCAAAGGGAAAAAATGAAGCACTCTTCTGACCTTTTAAATAGTTCTTGAGTTGTGAACTATTCTCAACATCCCCTTTCGTTTCAGCTTCAAGCATCTTTGACTCTAATTCAGCAAACTTGGTTGAAATATAGTTGTTGAGTCTAGCTGAATTTGGAAAAGAAGATTTTACTTTATTCCGTTTAGTATCCCAGTATTTTTGATGTACCTTGACTCCAGAGGAAATATATCTTGTCCTCCTATCCTTAATTATACGAAAGTGAATTGGTGCTTCACCTTTTGTATTTAGCTTATCTTTCCTGTAAATTATTGCAAAACTAGCCATTGTGTAGGTTTCCCCTAAGTTACGAAGAAACTGCCTAAATAGGGTAAACAAAAGGGTAAACATTTGCGTCATTTTAGCACAATTTGTGACTACCCAAGTCAACCCAAAAAGTTCACAAATCGTTGTTTATTAGCACTTTTAACGAATTAGTCCGACACAAGTTGACAAATTCATAGTCCTGAAGGGGGAGCAACAAAGACAAGGGTTTCACGCTATTTAGCTGAAACCCTTTCTTTTATTTGCACAAAATTTGCATAAAATTGCCTTTATTAACCCTTGAAAATAGGGCGTCCTATAACTGTCCTTTTTTTAGCTTTATGCAAATTGTACCATTGTTCTATGAATAAAAAGCATAGAAAATGGTTTAGAAAAAACATTACTTTGATACTAAAAATAATACTTGAAATTTTGAATTAATATTTTTAACTCTTTACCCTATAAAGACCTTTAACGCTATCTACTACATGATACTGTACACCCTTATCCTTAAATAGTGAAAAGTGAGCCTTGCCACATTTTATTTTCATATTCTCTCCTGCTCTTCGGTCCTCGGCTATAATAGAGGATTTAGTCTCAGCTACAAAGTATATCTTTTTATCATTCTCAAATATGGCTGCCCAATCAGGATTATAAGCTCCTATTGGCGTTTGTATCTTAAAAGCTTTCGGTAACTTGAAGTAGAACTTTACTTTTTCGTCTGTCTCACAGCTTAGACCAAATTCACTTTCCACACTACTATCTACCTGTACATAATTGTATAAAGTTTTTTTGGCTTGCCTACTGCAAAGAGATTACTTAAATAGGTTTCTATTTCTTCATTCTTTGAGAGATGCATTTCATAAGCTCCTCCTTTAATCTGTTCGTGCTTAATGCCGTCTACCATTAGCTGATTTAAGGCTCTTTGTATGCTTCCCAAAGCCATTCTTTGAGGGAGATTATTTCTCCTCGCTCTCCCATTGGCTACTTTGTTATCAGAAAGGTCTGAGCCTTTACCGGAATGCATTGTAGTTTTTTAAGGTTTCTTTCCTGTTCCACATTCTGCTAAGGCATCAAGAAAATATGACAATTGATTTTTAGCTGATTTTGACAAACTTATGACAATTTTAAAACTCAACTCGCAACAACTAGGCAGACATTTGTTCGCTCTATGATAAAAAAATCTATTCTATTTCCTTTGCTCCTGCTTGTTATTACGGCTACAGCTCAGGATGAAAAAACAAGTATAAACGAATCTCATTTGAAGAACATAACCCAGCTCACCAATGGCGGTGATAATGCTGAGGCATATTTCTCGCCCAATGGCAAAAAACTTGTTTTTCAGAGCAATAACAAGGCTTGGACGGCTGGTTGCGACCAAATTTTTTGTATGAATGTAAACGATGCAAAAAAAAATAAAGAAAAAAAACATACACGAATTAGTAATGGATTAGGGCGTACAACTTGTAGCTACTTTATGCCCAATGGCAAAGATATGTTGTACGCTTCTACATTTAAGGGTGGTAAAGAATGTCCTGAAGAAGTAAAAATGAAAGGAAAATATCTTTGGTCTATATTTCCAAGTTTTGACATTTACGTGGCAAATCCCAAAGGAGAAATCATCAAACAACTTACGAATACGCCAGGGTATGATGCCGAAGCAGTAGTGTCTCCCCAAGGTGATAAAATAGTTTTTACAAGTACTCGAAGTGGCGACCTCGAACTATGGACAATGGATATAGACGGCAGTAACCAAAAGCAAGTAACTTTTGGATTGGGTTATGATGGCGGTGCCTTCTTTTCGCCCGATGGCAAAAGATTAGTGTTCCGTTCTTCTCGCCCCAAGACGCCCGAAGAAATAAAAGAATACAAAGATTTTCTGAAGCGCGGATTAGTGGCTCCTACCAATATGGAAATTTATACTTGCAATGTAGATGGTTCAGACCTGCAACAAATCACGAATTTAGGGAAGGCAAATTGGGCGCCTTATTTCCACCCTTCGGGAGAAAAGATTATTTTTTCAAGTAACCACAAAAGCAAAAGAGGGTATGATTTTCAATTGTACTTAATCGATATTCAAACAAAAAAAATAGAGCAGATAACCTTCAACAGTCACTTTAATGCTTTCCCTATGTTCTCACCTGATGGTAAGAAATTAGTGTTCTCTTCAAACAGAGACAATGGAGGCACGAGAGATACAAATGTATTTATAGCAGATTGGGAAGAGTAAAAAAGAAGATTATGAAAATAAAGAATGCAATAATATTTGTAATACTTTGTGCGGTTAGCTTTACAGCCAAAGCTCAAAAAGTTGATGCAAAGGATGTGTATGAGCATATTTCTTATTTGGCAGACGATAAATTGAAAGGCCGAAGGACAGGTTCTCGTGGCGCAAAATTGGCAGGTAAATACATTGTTCGCAATTTTAAGGATGCAGGATTAAAACCATTAGGAAATCGGGGGTATTGTTACGAGGTTGAACTAAAAAATAGAAAAAATCCTCAAGACTTAAAATCTAAAGAATTTGAAATCATTGAGGCTAGAAACATTGTAGGATTCTTAGATAATGATGCGAAATACACCATTGTGATTGGAGGGCATTATGACCACCTTGGTTTAGGGTACGACAAGAATAGCTTAGAGGCAAACTCCGAAGGAGAAATCCATAATGGCGCTGACGATAATGCCAGCGGGGTAGCCGGCATTATAGAATTAGCCTATGCTTTAACCGAAAATGGGATTAAGGAAAACTACAACTTCCTGTTCATTGCCTTTACGGGTGAGGAGCTTGGTTTGTTGGGTTCTAAAAAATGGTGCGACGACCCTACCTTAGAACTTTCTAAAATCAATTGTATGTTTAATATGGATATGATTGGCAGGCTAAACCCAGATACAAAAAGACTATTGGTTTCGGGTACGGGTACTTCGGATACCTGGGTTAAAACTATTAATGCCTCCAACGATTATTTTTCTTTAAAGCTGGATAGTTCTGGGACAGGCGGAAGTGACCATACGTCGTTTTATAATAATGACATACCCGTCTTGCATTTTTTCTCAGGACAACATAGTGATTATCACAAACCAAGCGATGATGTTGAAAAAATTAATTTGGAAGGCACGGTAAAAATTATTGAATTTATTTATTCAATAATTATGAAGACGAATGATGAAGACAAACTCAAATTCTATAAAACCAAAACGAAAATGAGCGGTAAAAGGAGTGCTAAATTTAAAGTAACATTGGGCATTATGCCAGACTATACTGCCGATGTTACCGGACTGCGCATTGATGGCATTATTGAAGATCGGCCTGCCGAAAAAGCAGGCATCCTTCGCGGAGACATTATTCTTAAAATGGGTGATGTGGTAATTAGCGACATCTATGATTATATGAAAGGCTTAGCTAATTTCAAAAAAGGAGAAACTGCTAAAATTCTAATTAATAGAGAAGGTAAGGAAATGAAAATGTCAGTTACCTTTTAAATTTTAATCTAATCAAATATGAAATTATCAAAAATATTATTGGTACTCCTTTTTATAGCTGGCACCTCTTACGCTCAAAAAAATGCTTATATAATTTATAAGTACGACGGTACAGAAGTGACCTACGAACAAATGTTGCGCACCTTGGCAAGGCAAAAAGTTGTACTTTTTGGAGAATTGCACAATAACGCAATAGCACATTGGCTACAATATGAAGTAACGGCAGACCTACACAAAAAACGTGACTTAATACTTGGCGCAGAAATGTTTGAGGCTGATAATCAAAAACCATTAAGTGATTATGTAAGAGGACGAATAAACTATAAAGAGCTAGACTCTTTGGCCAGACTATGGAGCAATACGCGTACTGATTATTTGCCTTTGGCAAAATTTGCGAAAGCCAACAAACTTGACTTTATAGCCACGAATATTCCGCGTCGGTATGCGCGTATGGTTCATCGCAAAGGTTTTGATGTGCTTGAAACCCTAACTCCTCAAGAAAAATCTTGGATGGCACCATTACCCATGCCCTTTGATAGTAATCTGCCTACTTATCAAAGTATTATAAAAATGATGGGCGACCACGGTAGCCCTAAATTAGTGATGGCACAAGCCTGTAAGGACGCAACCATGGCACATTTTATTGCAAAAAATTATAAAGAGGGGGCACTTTTTATTCACTATAACGGAGCGTTTCACTCAGATTATTACGAAGGTATTTTGTGGTATCTGCAAAAAGAAATGTCAGGAAATCGATTTGCCACTATATCTACCGTTGAGCAAGAGGACATTTACACCTTAGAAGAAAAGCACTTAGACAAAGCAGATTATATAATCTGCGTGGATAAAGACGTTACCAAAACGTATTGATTATTTTTGAGGCGAGCGATTAATAATCAAAACTTTTCAAGTAATAACAATTTAAACTTCTTGTAAAAGCCGTTTTTACATGTTATTAGGCTAAAGACGGTTTATGTGTCAAAAAAAATACTAATCTAATTGATTTCTTCCAATCCAGAAATCAACTGTGGTTTTGATCAGGTCTTTAAACTCTCCAAAATCAAAAACCTTTTGAATATAAGCATTAGCATGAAGATCATAACACTTGCGTATATCACTTGGGTAATCTGAACTGGTAAGAATTACTACTGGGATTTTCCGCCACACATCGTTACTAAGTCTTCGAGTTAGAAATTCAAAGCCATTTACTTTGGGCATATTCAAATCTAATAAGATTAATTTCGGCAATTCTTCAGTTGTTTCTAGATGCTCAATCCCTTCACTACCATTATTAGCATGAACATAGTTTATTTCTACACCCACAGTTTTTAAAGCTTCTTTCATTAAAGTCACATCAGTTAAACTGTCCTCACAGTGTAATAAGGTCGTCATAAATCAAAGGTACTAAAAAAGAAAGTCGTCCCCTTCTCACCATTAGGCTCGTACCACATTTTGCCTCCATTGTGCTCAATAATCTTTTTACATAGTGCCAAACTTACTCCTTTGCCTAGAAAGTCCTTTTGATTATGTAGCCGTTTAAACATAGTAAAAACTTTTTCACTTTCGCCAGTATCTAATCCAATCCCGTTATCACTCACAGAAACGATGGTAGCACGGGAAGCTTGCGTAACACCTATTTTTATTAGCTTATTATCTTCTTTATTAAAATTGATAGCATTCTTCAATAAAGATTCCATTATGAAAGTCATCCATTTTTTCGTAAAAACAATATCATATTCCTTTTCTGGAATTTCAATTTTTACTTGTTCATTTTGAAATTCTTTTTGCAATCTTGCAAACAGTTTGCTAACGTTAATTTTTTCCTTTTTTTCATCGATTCTACCAATCCGAGAGAATTCTAAAAGGCCATCCGTTATGTCAATCATAGTTTGGCTTGCTTTCTTAATAGTAGCAAGGTGCGAAAAATCATTAGGACTAATTTGATCAGCTATATTATTTTCTAACAATTGAACCAATCCATGAATATTTCGAACTGGTTCTTTTAAATCATGGGAGGCTATGTAAGCAAATTCTTTTAAATCCTTGTTTGACAGTTTTAATTCATCAATGGATTTTTCCAACGATTTCCGAGCTTCTACCATTGGAGTGATCACCTCAGTGAACATTATCATTCCGCCAATTTCATTATCCTTATCAAACCAAGGCCTTAGTTCATAACGCAGATAAACGATTTCATCATCATCCCGCACCCACTGCTCTTCATCTTTTTTCAATACATCACCTTGCAGCACCTTTTGATGGTCACGTTTCCACCTATCTAAAATATCTGGAAATACCTCATAGTGAGATTTCCCTATTATATCTACATCACCCAACTGATAGTCTTTTAACCAGCGGTCGCTATGCGCCAAGTAACATAAGTTTTTATCAAACATGGCTACAGCGGCCGGTGTATGTTTAATCAAGAAAGAGAGGTTTTCATTCAGTTTCATAAAAATGGTTTTATAAAACTAGCTCTCAAAAGAGGAACCTAATTTCTGCGAACCTCAAAAAGCACCTCTACTACTAAACATTAACAATCTTTACTAGCATTTAAGGAGAGGCACGCTAATCTAAATCTTCTGTGACCTAGCCCCCGCAAAATTATATAAGGAATCTCTAAAATTGAATAACAGGTAGCACTCGCATTCTGTATATATTTACTTTCTAAAAACCTGCGCAAATCACTCCAATACAATGAAACAACGCTTAAAAGACATATGGACTATCCTGAAAAATACTGCTAGTGAATTCGGTGAAGACAGCGTTCCTAAAAAAAGTGCCGCACTCTCCTATTACACACTATTTTCTTTAAGTCCTATGTTAGTCGTCATAATGGGTATGGCGAATTTATTTTTTGCAGAAGAGATCGTGCAAGGACATTTGTATGAATTTCTATTCAATACTATGGGTAAAGACTCCGCAGTTCAAATTCAAGAAACATTGAAGAACCAGCGACTAGAGGGTAACTCAGTTCTTGCAACCATTGTAGGTGTAATTACGTTGATTATTGGTTCAACTAGTATGTTTGGCGAAATGCAAGATTCCATTAACGATATATGGCGCGTAGAAGCGAAGCCAAAGAAAAAAATTCTTAGCTTATTACTCTCAAGACTCACAAGTTTTTCTATGATTATTGTTTTGGGTATTATAATGGCTGTAAGTTTAGTATTAGATTTTCTATTGGATGTATTTAGTGAAAATATCAAAAATATTTTCAATATCGAAACGGTACTGGGTATGCAGATTGTAAATTATATCATATCACTTGGCTTACTAGTTGTTCTCTTTACTCTATTGTTTAAACTTATGCCCGACGTGCGCCTGACAATGAAACAAATTTTTCCAGGTGCATTATTTACAGCCATATTGTTTTTTATAGGTAAATTTTTAATCGCCCTATATTTAAGTAAAACGGCTGCTGTTTCGAGTTATGGAACAGCTGGTAGTATTGTAGCCATATTGTTATGGGTCTACTTCTCTTCTATTATTTTATATACGGGTGCCATTTTTTGTAGGCAGTATATTTTATACTACTATGATAATATCACCGCAAGCCCCTTCGCAGTTTTAAAAAGTACAGAGGATTAAGAAAGCTTATTAATACAAGATAGTATGTCAGCGCAACAAGAAAAAAAGAAAAGCAAAAAAAGCATTGGCAAGCGCATACTCAAAATTGGCGCTTGGACCTTAGTTGTTTTACTTTTGCTAGTAGTAGGACTTATTTTATCACTACAATTAGATAGCGTTCAAAATTTTGCTAAAGATAAAGCAGTTACTTATTTAAACGATAAACTCAACACAGAAGTCCGTATTGGAAATATTGATATAGACTTTCCCAAAAAAGTTGTTTTAGAAAATATATACCTCGAAGATCAAACAAAGGACACATTATTATATGCCGGCGCACTGAAAGTGGATATTGCCATGAAAAGCCTCATTGACAATGCCATAATTATTGATGAGATAGACCTTGAAAACGCCACAGCTAAATTGTATAATGACTCCGCTTTCAACTTTCAATATATTATAGATGCTTTTGTGCCAACGGACACGACAACTGTTGAACAACCAACTGACACAACTTCTACACCGATGGAAATGGATGTGAATCACCTGCGCTTGAAAAATGTTCGCTTCGTGCTGAAAGATCTGCAAATGGGGAATGATATGGCATTTAACGTAGGTTCACTTAAAGCAGACATTGACAAATTTGATATTAACGACTTTGATTTTAATGTACCACTTATAGAGCTAAAAAATACTACAGCCCGCCTGGACCAATTTAAACCGTTGATAGAAACACCCACAGACACTACAACCGACGATGTTCCCACTTTCAATTTTGAAGTAGGAAAACTGTATGTTTCTCAGGTAGATTTTAAATATCAGAATGATGTCTCCGCTATCAGCGAAGATTTAAAAATTGGCACCCTGGATGTACGTCCTGGTAAAATTGATTTGCCCAATCAAGTAGTTGAAATAAAAAGCATACTGCTAAACGATACCTATTCGAAAACCGTTTTATCTAAAGCACCTGCTGAAGATGAAATGGAGCAAGTAGGCGATGAAATTGCAGAAGAACAGGAGCAAGGTTGGCGCATACTTTGTAAGGAACTCAACGTAAAAAACAATCAGTACATATTTGATAATAATAATGATCCACGCACGAATCGAGGAATAGATTATTCGCATATGAATGTAGCGAAGGTGAATCTCTCGTTGAACAATTTCGGATTTCAATTAGATAGTATTTATGGCGAATTAGCGTCAACGTCCTTAATAGAAAAAAATAGTTCGTTCATTTTAGAACAATTACAAACCGATTTTTTATATACGAATAAGGGTGCTCAACTTAAAAATTTATTAGCTAAAACACCGCAGACCCTACTCCGCGACAAAGCCATTCTACGATACAATTCCTTAGAACAATTATCAGATAATATTGGACAAGCCTTTGTAAATATAAATTTAGCCAACAGTCAAATTGCACTAAATGATGTACTAACGTTTGCGCCAGATTTAGCAAGCAACGATTTTTTCATAAAAAATAGAAACGAAACGCTGTACCTAAATTCCGCTATTGAGGGATTAGTAAAAAACATAACAATTCGTTCTTTCAATTTAACGGGTTTGCCGCAGACAACGGTTTCTCTCAATGGTAAAATTCAAGGTCTCCCCGATGCAGAAAATTTATATTTTGATTTAGATATTAATGAAATAAAATCGAGTCGCAACGCGATTAAATCCTTTGCGCCCGCTGGCTCCATACCAGAAACAGTTGAGCTTCCTGAGCAATTTGCACTCAGTGGTTTATTGCAAGGTTCTATGGATGACTTAAAAACTAATCTCGACATAAACTCTTCTTTTGGCGATGCGAACATAGATGCTATCCTTAAAAATATTACAGACGAAAACAAAGCGCAATATGATCTTAGCTATCGTGTAAATCAATTTGACGTTGGGAAATTAATTAAGCAACAAGAAATGATTGGCACCTTGACCGCGAAAGGTACGATTGAAGGAAATGGTTATAATCCTAATACAATGCAAGCAGCGGTAGTCGCAAAAATAGATCAGGTGTACGCGCAGAAGTATAACTATCAAAACATATCGTTTGAAGGGCAACTAGCTAAGCAACTGTTTGCAGGAAAAGGATTGATAAATGATAAAAATGCAAAATTAAATTTTCAAGCGTCTGCTACTTTGGGTGATGAAATTAGTAATGTAAAACTGAATGCAGACATCGACAGTGTACGATTGAAACAGTTGAATCTATTTGATGAAACCTTGAACTTCAGAGGGTCGGTTGATGCTAATTTTAAATCTCTAGACCCAGATCAACTCGTGGGCGATGCGTATATCACTGAGGCTGTTGTGTTAAAAGGCGAACAACAATTTGTGTTGGACTCTATAAACATAGAAGCTAATGAAGACCAAAGTATTGTACTAGACGCACCATTTGCGAATGCAAAAATTACGGGGAATTATAAACTCACGCAACTAGCTGATAATATTTTTCAGCATATCAATCAGTATTATTTCATAGCGCCAGTAACGAATAGAGTTGCTCAGAATCAAAATATATTTTTTGATATGACTATCAATCCACACCCGGCAGTAAAAACATTTGTACCGCAACTAGAATTTCGTAAACCAATCACGCTTCAAGGTGCACTAACTGACAGTTCAGGTATCGTACTTACCGCAGAATTACCTCGACTAACTTTTTCAGGAACAAAAATTGAACCGTCTACCCTTAACATAAATGCAGAAAATGATTCTTTGCGATATGATTTAAAGGCCAACAGCATAGCGTTAAGTGCTGATATGCAAATTGCACAAGCACATATTTTTGGTGGCTTGGCAAATAATCAAGCGTTGATAAATGTAGACGTCAAAGACAATGAAAATAAAAACCAATATTCGTTCCAAAGTATCTTAGAAAAGGATGTAGATGATTTTAAATTTTCGCTGTCTTTAGAAGATGTCCTTCTAAATTATGAGAATTGGAAAATTGCCAAGGACAATTCCCTTTACTTTGGACCATCGGGGCTCTATGCAAATAATTTTGTGCTTACTCACGAGGGTCAAGTTCTATCCTTACAAAGTCGAGGTGCTAATAAAAACAGCCCGATAGATGTAAACATTAAAGATATCTTATTAGAAACGTTCACAAATTTAAGTGGTGTAAGCAGTGACAGTTTATTATTAGCCGGTAAGGTAAATGGCAAAATAACCTTAGATGATTTAGCAAATTCTCCTTTGATTATAGGGGATGTCACTGTCAATAATTTGCAATATAAATCAGACAGCTTAGGTGATTTAGAACTGCATGTAAACAATAAAGTAGCGAATACCTATGCTGTGCGAGGAAATCTAAAAAGCAATTTAAATAACATTGTTATAGGAGGTACATACAAAAATATTGAGCCCTCGGGGCAATTTAATATTGATCTGGATTTAGATAAATTATATTTGAGTACCATCGAAAATCTTACACAAAATAATCTACGCGATGCAGAAGGTTATGTAACTGGAAAATTGAAAATGACGGGCACGATGGAAGATCCTTCCGTAGTAGGAAAAATGAAATTCCAAGACGTGAAAATGAATGTAGCCCAGCTGAATCAGGATTTTATTTTAAATAACGAGGAAATTGTATTCAGAGATGGAGTCATTGATTTTAATCAATTTACACTTAAAGATACTGTCGGGCAGGAAGCCACTGTTGATGGTACAATGCGCACGGAAAACTATATCGATTATGATTTTAATCTAAATGTAAAGGCAGACGAGTTTCAAGTAATGAATTCTACCCAAGCTGATAACAAGCTATTCTGGGGGCAAGTATTTGTAACGACGGATATGGTATTAAAAGGTGATATGCTAAGCCCCAAAGTAGACGGCACTATCAAGATTAATGAAGAAACGAATTTCTCCGTGGTGATACCTCAAATAAATCCAGGCGTAACTTCTCGGAAAGGTGTGGTTGAATTTGTAGATTTTAGCGCGCCGTATGATACACTTTGGAGGCAACGATATGACTCGGTAAACAAGAGTGACATCACTGGGCTAAACGTTGCGGTCAATTTGGATATAGCTGAGAAAGCGGAGTTTAATGTAATCATTGACGAAGCCAATGGAGACCTTCTCAAAATTCAAGGCGGCGCGCAACTCTCAGCAGGAATTGACCCAAGTGGTAAAATCACTATGACGGGTAATTACATCTTGAAAGATGGGTACTATGATTTGACCTTTAATTTTATAAAACGAAAATTTAAAATAAAACCAGGTAGTCAAATTACATGGACGGGCGAACCGACAGGTGCTAATTTAGATGTGACAGCCATTTACGAATTACGCACTTCACCGTACGATTTAGTCAACCAACAATTGAATGACGCTTCTGCACAAATACAAAATACCTATAAACAACGAATGCCATTTGACGTTAAACTTAGTATGAAGGGCGAGCTGTTGACGCCTGATATTTCCTTTGATATAGATTTAAACGAAGATGATAATACTGGTATTACCGGTAAAGTCAATACAGTGGTAGAAACGCGCTTGCAACAAATAAAACAGCAGAAATCTGAGTTAAACAAACAAGTTTTTGCACTGTTGATTTTAAATCGTTTCGTTGGCGAAGATCCCTTCTCTAGTAGCACGGGACGCAGCGCAGAGGACATAGCACGTGGCAGTGTAAGTAAATTATTGTCAGAGCAACTCAATCGATTGGCGGGTAATTTAGTGCCGGGTGTTGACGTAAATGTTGGTATTGAAAGCGGCAGCGATTATACCACAGGTGAACGCAGAGAAAAGACAGATTTAAACCTTGGGCTCTCCAAGCGCTTACTCAATGATCGACTAACGGTGAGTGTCAATAATAACTTTGAGTTAGAAGGACCGCAATCCTCTCGCCAAAAAACGAGTGGCATAGCAGGGAATATTCAGGTAGGTTACAAGTTAACCAAAGATGGTCGCTATCAGGTTAACTTTTTTAGACGCAATGATTTTAATAATATCAGTAACGGTACTGTAATAGAAACAGGCGCCTCGCTCAGTTATACCAGAGATTTTGATTCTTTTGGCGATTTGTTTCGCAATCCTAATAAAATAGAAACTGAAAATAAAACGAGCTTTCATCTTTTCCCGAATACCTTCCCAGCGGTAGTAAATCGAAAAGAGGATGTTGTAGATTTTGATTAAATAAAAATGAAGAGTAAGCAGTATTTATATTATTCCCTTCTACTATTTGTAAGCGCTGTTGTGCTGAGTAGTTGCAATTACTATAAGCATGTGCCTAAGAATGATAAGTTGTATGATGGTGCTCATATTAAATTTAAAAACACAGAGGGCGTAGTGTCTAAAAAACAACTGAAGACTTTAAAAAGGGATTTAGTTGGCTTGACTAGTCCACGACCCAACACAGAATTGTTAGGTTGGAAGTACAAACTATATTTTTATAACATCTCAGGTGATGTAAACAAGGAAAAGGGTTTAGGTGCTTGGATCAGAAAAAAACTAGGCGAGCCGCCCGTATTAGCAAGCCGAGTAAACTTGGAAAATAACGAGGACAAACTCACAACGCGCATGGAGAACTATGGTTTTTTCAGAGCGTATAGTGAAGGAGAAACCGATACTGCCGGGCGTCAATTGGAAGCGCATTATACCGTTGAGCCTGGCCCGCAATATACGATTAGCCGAGTGCTGTACGATACAGGCACAAGTGTAATCAAGGCAGATATTCGAGCCATGGATAAAGAAAGCCTGATCAAACCAAAGAAGCCCTACAACCTGCAAGTGATAAAAGCTGAGCGATCACGGATAGACAGAAAGCTCAAAGAAAAAGGATATTATTATTTTTCAGAAAATTATTTGTTAGCCAAAGTGGATACTACAGAAGGGAACAAACAAGCGCAAATCTATTTAAAGCTGAAACCTGAAACGCCTCAAGCAGCGAGAGAGCAATACAGATTGAGACATGCCATCTTATTTCCAAACTTTACTATTCGCACTGCAGATACATCAGTCCAAGATAAAGGTCCGCGTTACTATGAGTCATTTCATATCATAGACTCTGCCAAATCGTTCAAGCCCATACTGTTTGAACATAGTATAAAATTTGATGAAGGTGATTTATACTCGCGCAAACAGCATAATCTAACGCTAAACCGATTAATCAATTTAGGTAATTTTAAGTTTGTAAAAAACAAATTTGAACTTACAGATAGCGCACGCACCTTAGACGCATTATATTTTATGACGCCGCTCGCCCGAAGGTCTATCAATGCAGAATTGCAAGGCAATACAAAAACAAATAATCTGACCGGTACGAACGTAACCATTGGTTTTAAAAATAGAAATTTATTTCGAGCGGGTGAGCAATTTTCCTTAGATTTGAATGGCGGCATCGAAACACAAATCTCAGGTCAGCAGCAAGGGTTTCTTACCTATAGAGTTGGTACCGATGCACATTTGACAGTACCGAGATTTTTAATACCGTTCTTTCAGCATAGGATTACAACCTCTGGAGCTTATGTTCCTAAGACAAAATTTGGATTGGGTTACGAACTGTTAACTCGTCAGAAATTGTATACGCTTAATTCTTTTAATGCAAGTATCGGTTATATCTGGAAGGAAGAAATTAGAAAAACGCACGAGCTTAATCCAATTTCTATCCTTTTTGTACAACCTACCAATGTATCACAATTATACAGGGATAGTGCTACCAATAATCCAACTTTAAACCAGGCCATTCGACGTCAATTTATTTTAGGAACGACGTATCAATATACTTTCGATGGACAGTTGTCTAATCCCGATGATAATAATTTTTACCTTCAAGCCGATGTAGATCTTTCTGGGAATTTAGCTGGAGCGTTACAAGGGGAAAATAGTGAAGGTTTCAAAACGATTCTTGGAGGCGCGTATGAACAATTTGTCAAAACTCAATTAGACGTACGTTTTTATCATAAGATGAAAAAGGAGCGCGTATGGGCCAATCGAATGATTGCAGGAGTCGGAATGCCTTACGGAAACTCCACAGCACTCCCGTTCATCAAGCAATTTTTTAGTGGCGGAAATAATAGTTTGCGTGCATTCCGTAGCCGTTCGGTAGGTCCGGGGACCTATAACTTTACTACCGATGATAATTTCACATTTTTACCGGATCAGGGCGGCGATTTTAAATTTGAACTGAACAGTGAATTTCGTGCTAAGTTAGCCGGCTTTTTGCACGGAGCTATGTTTGTTGATGCTGGTAATGTGTGGTTGCGTAATGAAGATCCCGATAGGCCAGGAGCTCAATTCAGTTCAGATTGGTATAACGAATTAGCCGTTGGTACAGGAGTTGGCTTACGATTTGACTTTAGTATTCTGATTTTACGTACGGATTTTGCCATGCCCATTCGCAAGCCTTTCTTAGCTGACGGCAACCGTTGGGTATTCGATCAAATTAAGTTTGGCGACCCGAGCTGGCGCAGAGACAATCTAATTTTCAATTTAGCCATTGGCTATCCATTTTAATATAATCGTATGAAGTTCAAATTTTTTCAGGAGTTTAAGGAGTTTGCCATTAAAGGAAATATGGTGGATATTGCAGTAGGAGTCATTGTAGGTACCGCATTTAATAAGTTGATTGATGCCATAGTGAAAGAAGCGTTTATGCCTCCTCTTTCTTATTTGACTGACGGTGTAAATTATGCAAATAAAAAGTGGGTACTTCGACCTGCGGTTGATGATACTGTTGCACCTATTGAAGAAATTGCCATTGGATATGGGAAGCTTATCGAAGCAGGTGTTGATTTTCTAATAATTGCGATGACTGTTTTTATTGTTGTGAAAATAATGAATGCATTAAAAACTAAATCCCAAGATCCACAAGACAAAACTGTGAACACACCAAAAGACATTGAACTACTTAGCAACATGAATGATCTTATGGAGAGACAGGTATTGCTTTTGGAGGGAATGAAATTTTCTAAGAAAGCGCCTTAAGAAGTTTTATAAAGCTTCGATATAAAAATATAATATAGATTTTTACCTTAATAATATTTTTGTTTAAAATTAAAATATTATGACAGAAGAGAATCTATCCCATCAAGAAGGAATCCAAAAATTAAAAGAACTATCTGAAGATGCACGAATCTGCATGTTTTGTACCGAGCTAGATGAGCAGCCTATTATGGCAAGACCTATGTCGCTGCGCGAAACTGACGCCGACGGAAACCTTTGGTTCATTAGCAAATCAAACAGCAACAAAAATGTTGATATCAAACAGGACAGCCGAGTACAACTGTTCTTTATGGACAATGACGATTTAAACTACCTGTCCGTATACGGAGAAGCGCACATTTACCACGATAAAAATACGATAGAAGAAAAATGGACCCCTATCGCCAATGCTTGGTTTGAAGGAAAAGACGACCCCACCGTATCAGTAATTCGGGTAAGTCCAAGCTCTTGTTATTACTGGAATAGTGAGAATGGAACATTCGTTTCTTTTTTAAAAATCATTGCAAAATCAATTACAGGTTCCAAGGATTCTGGCGATGGGGAGAAAGGGAAAATAGCTTTGAATCACTAGCCACAACTCTAAGGTATGAATTCTATAATACTGATAGTTGTTTATGTAATAGGCTGAAAATGTACTGAACGAACTTTACATAGTACTACAAATTAAATAACGACGAATTTAAAGAACATGAATAACTTACTTTACTTAATAGCAGTTGTATTAGTCCTGTCCTGGGGCATAGGTTTGCTTGCACTCAACGCAGGAGGCTTGATACATATTTTACTAGTCATTGCCTTATTGGCGGTAATTGTTCGCGTTATGAAAGGAAAGGAAACAGCCTAAAATTTAAATTATATAATTCACTATCAAAAAAGTATAATAAACTAAGGTCAAATGAATAGACCTTTACAATCAAATATAAATAAACACAAAAAAACAATAATTATGAAAGGAAGAGATTTAGTATTAGGAGCATTAGTCGGAGCAGCAGCAGGGATTTTATTAGCCCCAAAATCAGGGAAAGCGACTAGAAAGCAATTGAAAAAGCAAAGTAAAAAATTAGCTAAGGAAACGAAACGAAAAGCTAATGAAATGGCAGAAACCGTAAGTTCAAGGGCTAGTGAATTAGCCGCAACTGTCAACACGAAAGCGAACGATATAGCAACCACCGTTAAAAGCACAACACAAAGACAAGTAGTGAATGCAGCGGGTTCCATAGAAGATGTAGCCAGCAGCGTAAAAAATAGAGTTGAAAATATAAATGGTCTTGAATCCAATGAGCAGGTAAATTAAATTAACCACTCCAATTATAAAAAAAGAAACGAAAAGAATAGTTTAGAGTGGGGTAAAATAAAGTGACCAATTTTGGTTGCTTTATTTTTTTATAAAAACTATTTGTTTCTAATCTTTGTATAGATGATTATAACGGCTGATAGAACTAGTAAACCGTTCACCCAAGCAGAGCCGTCCAGAAACAAAGTCTCCACAAACCAGAAAGTAACAAAGAGTAACGCCACTATGTACAATATAATATCTCGCCTAAATGACACCGTATAAAATTATTATTCTGAGCAAAATTAACCCCCCCAATATTATAAGAGATTACACAACTTCCATTTGGACTTATAAAATATCCAATTCTGCTAAAATTTGTGTCTTTTATGAATTACATTGCTAACTCAAAGTATATTAACTACAGTTAGAGATTATGAACTTCTATATAAAATTTGATATGGCTCAAACTTGCCGTGTTGTTCTTGAGGAATTGATGAGTGAATCCGAGTTGCCTGCTAAGGTTTTAGGGCTCCATGAAATCGAATTTAGCAAAGATCTAAATAAGGATGAGTTGAATAAACTTCAAGAATCTTTTCAGAAATATGGCATTGAAATAGTAGATGATCAAAAATCAACTTTAATACAAAAAATTAAGGACACAATAGTAGATATGGTTTGGAATGATGACGAAAACCCGAATATAACCACCTCTGTTTATCTTGCAGAAAAACTGCATCACAGTTATGGGTACCTATCAAATTTATTCTCAGAAATTACTTACACTTCAATTGAAAGTTTTGTAATCATTCAAAAAATAGAACGTGCCAAGCAACTTTTAATCAATGAAAGTTTGACGCTAACAGAAATTTCTTATATCCTAAGTTATAGTAGTGTAGCCCACTTGTCAGCCCAATTCAAAAAAACAACTGGCTTAACACCCACTGCCTTTCAAAAAATCATTAAACGGAAACGGGAGCTCCGTCAAGAGTAATACTTAAAAACTATAGCATGAACAAAATGAAAATCCTTTTGGCAGATGACGACGAAGACGACAGACTGTTTTTTGAAGAGGCCTTACAAGAACTGAGATTACCCACAGACATCACGACTGTAGAGGACGGCATAGAACTCATAGAATTTTTAAACAATAATAAAGACTATGAACCTCATATTTTATTTTTGGATATAAATATGCCCCGCATGAACGGAATCGAAGCCTTGAAAGAGTTGCGTAAAAAAGATGCCTGGAAAGACTTTGTAGTGGCTATCTATTCTACCTCTAATGCGGAAACCGATATTGAAGAAACGTTTGTGCAAGGTGCCAATATTTATATTAATAAACCTAATGATTTTAAGGTACTAAAAAATACATTGGAGGAAGTCGTGAATATGAACTGGCAATTTCACACTTCAGGCCTAAATAAGGAAACGTTCTTACTAAAAATATAATTAAGTACCATGGATACTACGATGAAAGAAAAAACCTACCGCGTTTATATCGCTGTATTTTTCATAGCTATCTTTCTTTTCCTTTTTTTTAGTGTAATTACCTTTAAGCAAATCAATGATTTAATTACCATTCAAAATGAAGTGGAGCGTACCTACGAGGTCCAACAAAAAACGCAACTACTCTTGGCCGATTTGATTAATGCCGAAACGGGTCAGCGCGGCTTTTTACTTACAAGGGATAGCTCATTCCTAGAACCTTATCAAATGGCTGAATCTAATATTGACAACCATTTGGACCAGTTGACTAAACTAACTGAAGCTGATCCAGTGCAGCAAACTAACACGAGCGAGCTTCAAATATTGAATAATTGGAGATTACAATATCTTACAGATGTACTCGATGACTATGCACCTGAGGGTTACATTACGAACTTTACTGAAAGTAAAATGTATAGGGGGAAAAGACTCATGGATAGCTGTCGTGATAAATTAATTGATATCAAAAATATTGAGTTTGCTAAGCTTCAGAAAAAGCAAGAAAAAAGTGCTGATAAAATTCGCTCAGCTTCAATATTTGCTTTAGTGGCCATGCTGGTTTCACTTCTAATTATATTAGTAGCTTTTTATAAAATAGATTATGACTTGAGTAAAATGCGTCGCATACTCAAGAATTTAGATATCTCAAATAGTAAACTTATAACCGCCCAAGAAGCAGGTAATATGGGACAATGGGTTTGGAATATTACGAAGAAAGAAATTGTTTATTCAGATCAGCATTATAGGCAATTGGGGTATGAACCCGGAGATTACCCTCACAAAGTTGAGGCATTTTTCGAAATGATTTTACCGGAGGATATTGATGCAGTCACTAAAATTGGTGAAAAAATATTAGCCAAAGAAATCGCTGATAGGTATGTGTACAGAATTAGAAAAAAAGATGGAAGTATAGCGCATTTAGTAACCAAATATAATTTTATTGAAGATGAAAACGGCGATACGCTGGCCATTGGAGCAAACCTGGACATGACAAAGGATGTAAAACATGCGCAAGATTTAGAATTTAGAAATGAGTCCTTAATTAAAGCCAATAATGAGCTTTCATCATTCAATTACATTGCTAGTCATGATTTACAAGAACCTTTGCGAAAAATTCAAATGTTTATCTCTCGAATTGATAGTGATGATGAAACTACAATCAGTGGTCGTTCCGAACAGTTTTTTGATAAGATAAAAAACGCTGCCAATCGAATGCAGGTACTAATCAATGACTTGCTCGCGTTTTCACGCTTGAACAAGACGGATAAAGTAATGGAACCCCTGGACATGAATATCCTGTTTGAGAATATTCGAGAGGAATGGATGCAGTCCATTGAAGATAAGAATGCAGAAATTATAGTCCACGACATGCCTAAAATTAATGGCGTGCCCTTTTTGATTCAAACATTGTTTTCAAATTTAATAGGAAATTCCTTAAAATATAGCGTAGAAAAAAGGAAGCCCGTCATAAAAATTGAGCATAAAGAAATTGGTAGCCAAAAGGTAAAAGCATACCACGGTGATGCCTACAAACGCTTTCATTGTATTACCATAAAAGACAATGGCATTGGTTTTGAAAACGAATACGCCGAAAAAATATTTGAATTATTCCAACGGTTACACGGTAAAAACACATTCGCCGGAACAGGGATTGGTCTAGCGATATGTAAAAAAATTGTAGAGTCACACGATGGATTTATCGAAGCAAGCGGAAAGCCTAACGAAGGTGCTGTTTTTACGGTATACCTCCCTGTCGATTCCTAAACGCCTGGATAGAGTGAGTAAAGAAAAATATGAAAAATACATTTTCTATAATATTAAAACGTGTCCTGCAAGCTACGGCCGTGATTATAGGATTGTTTATTATGCTCCAGGTTTGTCTTTATATATATTTTCAAAATAACAAGGACATCTTTCAGCAGCAAATCATTGAAATTTTAGAAGACGAAATCAATGGAAACATTTCTTTTGACGATATTGATATTTCCTTTTTCAAAAATTTTCCTACGACTGCTATTCGAATAAACAAGCTAGTAGTATCCGATAGCTTATTTGATATTCATAAAATCAAAGCAATAGAAGTGGATGAAATTTTCCTTCAAGTGGGTACCTATTCAATAATAAAAGGAACTGTGGCAGTAAATAAACTTACCGTAACGAATGGTACACTTAATTTTTTTACGGACAGTTCTAACTACTCGAACCTGCGCATTTTCCCTCAAAAAGAAAATGATGCGGAGCAAGATTTACGAGTCAAAAATTTAGAAATAGAAAATATACGCATCATTATAACGGACGTGCCTAAAAATAAAAAAATTGAATTCCTCATAGAAGACTCTGAAACTTCAATTAAAGGTCGCGGCATGGACCTAGATGTATCCTCAAAATTAGTAGCAAAAGTAGCTGAACTTAGTTTCAACCGTGATCGTGGCGGTTTTTTAGTCAATCAGAACGTGAAGGGTCGTGTGAATTTTATATTGGATAGAAAAACGCTCCGTTTAAAATTGAGTGAAACTAAATTTTCTGTTGAAGGTCAGGAAATTGACGTAAGCGGCGTAGTATTCAAAGTTGGCACTGATACTCGTTTTGACTTACAATTCCACGCTCCTGAAGGAAAATACAAAACACTTTTAGCTGGATTGCCTACTTTTCACCAGAAAAAATTGAATAAGCTAGAAGTTGAAAATGAGATAGACATCAAAGCTTTTCTTAAAGGAAAATTTAATTACCCGGACACTCCGGACGTTCGAATAACCATTTCTACAAAAAACAATAGTATCAACTCTGAAGCTGGGACACTATCCAACGCTAGTTTTGATTACGAGTTTCATAACTGGATGGATACTACCAGAGCCCGTACTGATGAAAACTCGTACATCGCGTTCAGAAACCTAAGCGCTACTTGGAAAAAAATACCCTTTCGAGCGAACAAGCTCACCATTGTGAATCTCATTCAGCCTTTTCTCAAAACAGATGTAAAGAGTTCATTTAAAAGTGAACTCTTGAACACATTTACAGAAGGTACTATGGATATCCAAAATGGAAATGCACAGTTTGAATTAAAATATAGCGGCCCGTTGCTTGATGGAGACAAACGAAAGCGATCACTCAACGGAAATCTATCAATTCGTAAAGCAGATATTATTTACACACCACACCAAGCAAAATTTACCAATTGCGATGCTGATATTCTCTTCAAAGGAAATGATGTACTCTTTAAAAAAGTAAGGATGCAACGCTCCGAAGATTTGATCACAATGACAGGGTCGGCTCAGGACTTTTTAAATTATTATTTCAATGAGCCTAAAAAAATTGAAATCAATTGGAAGGTAGAAGCGAATACCCTACATATTGAAAATTATCTCAGTTTTATAAATAAAGATCGTAATAGTAATCAAGGAACTAGCGCACGTAAAATGACGAATGTAAGTAGAAAACTTGCAGATTTTACGGACCAGAGTACTATGCGTTTAGAATTAGACGCTAATGATATTTCTTATAAAAACTTTACATCTTCTAACGTAAACGCTGCAGTGAGTATCTATGAGAACACCATTTCGATTGACAAAGCTAAGATGAAATTTAAAACAGGAACCATTGAAGCATCTGGTGAGGTTGATATTGCCAGTGGTGTGAAAGACTTTAGCTTACAAACCAAAGTTCAATCTGTTGACATCCCTAATTTATTACAAGCCGCTGATAATTTTGGACAGCCAACTTTCAATAAAAGCAACAGTAAGGGTAAGATTAATTTGACTGGAGACATCACTGGGAAAATGAATAAAGATGCAAGTTTGAAGCCAAATACGTTGACAGGTAAATTGCATATAGATATTCAAAACGGACAACTAACCAATTTTATACCTCTAAAAAAATTAGAAAAATTTATTCTGCGCTCTCGAGACTTAGCCAATTTAGATATTAGAGATTTGTCTTTAGACTTTTCGATGAAAAATGGATTAATAAATCTTCCTTTGACTGAGGTAAATACTAGTGTGCTCAATGTGTTTATGAAAGGCACCTACGGTGCAAAATCCGGTACAGACCTAGCCTTACTAATTCCACTACGCAACCCAAAGAGAGATGAAATTCGTGAAGCGAAAGGAATGGATGTAGATAAAAAACGTGGATTAAAGCTATATCTTAAAGCTCAAGATGATGAGACGGGTACAGTCAAATTTAGCTGGATGAAGCGTTCTGAAAGACCCAGTTTCGGAAAATGAGATTACTCCTCCACCTCATCAATATCATCATTTGTTACATCGCCGTTTTCTTTTACTTCCCCTAGCTCAGTACTACGCTCCTCCAAATCGTCGATTTTAGTATCGCTGATTAGATAGCTGTACGGGATAAGTGAGTCAACATTGGTAATAACAATGTTGATAATAGCTAGTACTGGAATCGCTAAGAACATACCCGAAATGCCCGCAATAGCACCTCCAACTATTACAGCAATAATAGTGGCTAGTGGATTTAATCGAACTTTAGAACCCACCACTTTCGGAGAAATCACATTGTTCTCCAACAACTGCACAACACCAATTACTGCTATAACGCCTAATACTGCTGTTGGGTCATTATTGGTAGCGATGGTGCTAAGCAAACTGATAAAACCAGCGAATAAAATGCCCACGTAAGGCACCAAGTTAAGAAGAGCACAAAGCAAGGCTAAGAAAATAATGTGAGGTGCACCGACTATCCAAAAACCGATCAATGATAAAACGAAAATGAAGCTCATCTGTAGTAAAAGACCAGTAAGATAAAATTTAACTAATTCTTTGACACGCGCCAAAATTCTTGAGAGCCGCTCCCCCCCGTCATTAGCAAACTTGGCGAATAGAAATTTCTTAAACCTTTTTTTATACAATAAAATCAAAAACGAATAAACTGGAATCAGTGTAGCATTCACCAGCACACCAGAAACAGAACCCAATACATTGTTGTCAAAAATGATTTGTTGAGTTTTCGCTAGGGGCTTAGTCGTACCACTTTCAATCATTTCAATTTGTTTACTTTGACTGATATTAAATTTTTCTGCAATAAAATTTTGCAACTTAGAAGCATGTCCTTCTAAATTACTTTTGATTTCTGGCAAATTATCAAAGAAATTGGCAACTTGATTTCCCAGTAAATAAAAAAGCGCCATAACACATAATAGCGATAGGACGATAATGGTAATAATCGAAAAAGCACGATTCAGGAATGTTCTTTTCTCTAAAAAATCTACGAAGCGCAGAACGAGAATCGAGTAAAGACCAGCAATAATTAATGGGGTAATAATACTATGCGCTATGTGAACAAAGAATATAAGCGCAGTCAGAACAAAAATCCATAAGGCAACATTTAGGAGGTAGGCGTTTCTGCGCTTGAGTTGATTCATCATTACAACTTGGTTTCGCTGTAATTTACTACCTCCACAGGTTTATCAGCTATAACAGTTGGCACTAATTTGGTTTTCTTCTTTTTCTTTTTTCTCTTCTTCTTTTTCTTAAATAGCTTCTTTACATTTTTCTTAATGTTGTCAAAGCTTACATTATCGTCTAATAATAAAGAGACTGAAGTGATTAACGTTTTGGTCGCCTTGCTCTTTGATCGAAAGAGCGTATTATTTAATATGATCGGAAGCAATACACCCAATTTAAAACCCTTATTTTCTAACTGATTGGCCGCACCGGATAGTGAATTCATAGAGATTCCGTCCTGAAGCGGTTTGGGCAAATACGTTTTGACATCAGTAAGATCCGTTTTGATACTTTCTAAGTACAATTTGTTTTCCAATTCCAGTTCAAGAATTCGTGCTTTAATATCTGCAGAATTATTTAGTCTCTTCTTCATCGCTATTATATTTTTTAATGATTCGGTTAATGATAAACGTTTCAATGTATTTGTCTTTTGTGAGGGTAACTATCACTGCAATGATTAAGTAGATTAGCGCAACTGACCCAAATCCTTTAGTATAATTCCCTAACACATCAGATAGATAAAAGCCCAGAGTGACGGTGGCAAATAAGAAAGCCATTAGCCCGCAAAGTATTACCACTACTTCGGTCACCCCGTTAGCTACTGCTTTACTTCCTTTGTGAAGAGCCTTTAGTTCGGCTAGCTCTATTTGATTACTCACGTATTGTTTTGCCTGATCGGCCACGGAGCTAAGACTATTTGCTTGATATTCCATAATTGAGTTTTATTAATTGAAACGTTCTTTATTCTAAACGAAGATGATACTTTGCCAATCGTCTACATTATACATTTCTATCAGAAGCTTATATAATTTTAGACACAAAAAAAGGTCGCTTCAATAGCGACCTTTGGTTACTCTGTTAAAACTTAGCAGCAAGAGTCAATAAACTCTTTCACCTCTTCTTTCGTCTTACCCATTGCTTTTTGAAGATTTCCGACTAGTTGATCCTCTTGACCTTCTTCATATAACAATTGGTCATCCGTTACTTCGGCATATTCCTCTTTAATTCTGCCTTTAATTGTGTTCCAATTTCCTTTGATTTTGTCTGATAATTCACTCATGTTTTTTGTTTTTAATGATTACTAAAAAATAGTTGATCGTCTTATGCTTTCTTTAATAGTTTAAACAGAAATGAGATTGCAGTTAATACAATAAAGATGTAAAAAACGATTTTAGCAATTCCGGCAGCTGCTCCAGCTACACCTCCAAAACCGAGCACAGCGGCTATAAGTGCGATGATTAATAATGTAATTGATGTTCTAAGCATAGTTTAATTGTTTTGTTGAGATACAAAGATGCGAACGAAACAATCCCGATTGTTTCACAGTTACAATCAAAAATTATAAGATTTTAATTTGACTAGATTTGACCCAAACTAAAAAATAGCATTCCGAATAGAATTCCAAAAACTAAACTCAGTGTTGGTTTTTGTGTTCAAGAGACCAGTAAGCAAAAAAATGTTTCGTCTAAATTGCTCAAGTTCTTCTCGGCTATGAGTATCCGCTTGAGGCTGATGAAACAGCATGCCCCAATCGGGAAACAATCTGCGATCTGTATTATTTTCTACTACAAGTGCTAGGTCTTGGTGTCGAGAATCTTTAGAAATTTTTTCGTAAACACCTTTTACTAATTCTTCTTGGCCCTCTAAAATTTGTATGAATTTCTTTTCAAAAAAAACCAAACAACCCGTTACACCTATGACTTTATTATTCACTCGAGATTTTTCTAATAAACTTTCTAAATCTTGGGGCGTTGGCGAATAGCTCGCGTTCGATTGATAAGTAAGTTGATAGATCATAAAAAAAAGTCGTTATCTGTATTCCGTTTGGCGCGGCTTCCTTTAAATCGACTTATAGTAAAAATAACGATTATCGCCATCACAAATATATAGCAAATATTCTTAGCAATACCAGACGCAGTACCGGCATATCCCGAAAATCCCACTAAGGCCGCCGCTAGCGCCAATATAAGAATTGATAAAATAATTCGTTTCATAATAGGTAAGATGATTAAGTCAATCGTGAAGATAATATGTTCACCTTATGAAGAAAAGTTCAATTGGTTCAATAATCTGTCCATACAGAACTAATCATCGTCCTCGTCACCAATGGTAAAAGAGATTCGCTGTGACGTGTGACGTGAATACTCTTTGGGCAGCAAGTCGTACCTGCGCTTGAATATGCGAGAGAAATGACCGTAGTTGGAATAACCAACCTCCTTAGCGATTTCAGCCAATTTCTTTTCCCCAGACAGCATCATCACCCTTGCAATGTCTAACCGTCTATTAATAATGTATGTACGAATGGTAGAATCATACATTTCTTTGAAAGCATATTTTAGTTTGTTTTGATTTACACCAATTCGTTTGGACAGTTGTTTGATCGTCGGCGGACTTAACAATTCTTTCTCCAGAATCTGTTTGGCGATTTGTATTTTGTCAACATCAGCTTGGCGTAATAAAATCTGTTTTCTGTCGAGCTCATTGTCGTCTCTAAACTGCCGAATAGAATAAGAAATCAATTCCAGAATTTTTCCCTCTACAAAAGTCGATCGAACGATATCTTTATTCAAATCATTTTTTATTTCGCTAATGATATCACTAATTCGTGTGCTGTAATTTGCTTCGTATAAAAATTTATTCTCGCTTTTCTTATCATTAAAAATATCTTGCATTTTTGGCGGCATGTCTTTTATATAACAGTCCACTTTATCAAAATAGTGATCACGATTTACCATTACCAATACTATACTCTGTGGCACGTTGGCCTCAATACAGAAAAGTTGCTTTTTCTTGTACTGATTTGTAGAAATACTGCTTTGTAAAGGTTCCAAAGAATATAAAATTTCATCATTGACCAACTGGTGCGACATCGCACCTTTTACCACATAAGAAAAAGTAATCGGCTGGTAAACCTTCGGTGGCATTTGAATCACTAAATCTTCTTCCAATGTACCGTTAAACATCATGAAGCTGATACCATTGCTTAGTTTAAAACTAATCATGCGCCCTTTGCCAAACTGTTCTTTCAGTGGCATGGCTAGTTCTAGGCAATCTTCATGAGTTTCCAATCCCGTCTTTTCAGAAATATTCTTTACAATATTGTGCGCTCTATACTTTTCTAGTTGAATTTTCATTGCGTATTGATTCAAAGATAATACAAGATTCCTTTTTAATCAGAACTGACAAACGCAAAAAGACGTCTTTAAATAAGACGCCTTTCACTCCCCAAACCCAAACTAAATCCTAATATTTCTTTCGCTCTGCTTCCATACTTTCGCGGTAAGTTTTGGCGTAATTTTCTTTTTCTTTCTCATTCAGAACTTTTCCAGCCATTTGAAAAATAGTGTGTTCCTCATCTTCTAAATGGTGCTCAACTTTATCTTGCAATTGCTTAGCTGTAGTAAGCCAGGCTGTATTATCATACTCCATTTCAGTAAGTTTTTTTAGTAACTCATCGATCAAATGATGCTCATGAACTCCGTGTCTTGCTTGATCTTGTGTTTTATCTGCTTCAATGAGCGGCACATAAAAATGTCGCTCCTCAGCTATAGCATGAATATCTAATTCCCGTTTAATTTCCTGAAAAATATCTCGACGCTCAGGTGAGTCGCCCGACGTTTGTACTAACTGGTCCAACAAATCTCGTTGCACCTCATGATCTTCTCGTATCGCTTCAAATATATTCATTGTTTCATTTCTAATTTTTGTCGAAATTATAAAGAAGAGCGTTTTCGACATTATATAATTCGGAATCATTCCTTATGTAATCTCAATGCGTAGTAACTTTCTATTCTTACAGTAAAAAGAGGAATTTAAAATGTCATTTGAAAGGATAAAAGAGAAATTAAACATTTTGGCAGATGCGGCTAAGTACGATGTATCGTGCTCAAGTAGTGGTAGCAAACGCACCAATAAAAATAAAGGATTGGGTGACAGCAGTGGGATGGGAATTTGCCACTCCTATACAGAAGATGGTCGCTGCGTTTCTTTATTAAAAATACTACTAACGAATCATTGTATATTCGACTGTGCCTATTGTGTCACTCGAAAAAGCAATGATATTAAACGTGCTGCTTTCAAAGTGCAGGAAGTAGTAGACTTGACCATCAATTTTTATCGCCGAAATTATATTGAGGGTCTTTTCCTAAGTTCAGGCATATTTAAAAGTGCCGACTACACAATGGAACGCTTAGTAGCGGTGGCTAAAAAATTACGCCTTGAGGAAAATTTTAATGGATACATTCATTTGAAATCGATTCCGGGTGCCAGCGATGATTTGATGCGCGAAGCTGGATTATATGCAGATCGATTGAGCGTTAATATCGAAATTCCGACCGAAGAAGGTTTAAAGCGATTAGCTCCCGACAAAAACCGAGAAGACTTTTTAAAACCTATGCAAAAAGTTAAGGACGAAATTATTCAATACAAGGCAGAGAAGAAAATTTTAAAGAGCACACCGAAATACGCACCAGGTGGACAAAGTACACAAATGATTGTGGGCGCTAGCGGTGAAAACGACATGCAAATCATGTACACCTCACAGTTTTTTTATAAAAAATACAACTTGAAACGCGTGTACTACTCTGGTTACGTACCCATTAGTAATGACAAACGATTGCCAGCCTTAGGAACGGAAGTACCTATGCTGCGCGAAAACCGTTTATACCAAACCGATTGGCTCTTGCGTTTCTATGAATTTGATGTAACCGAAATTCTCAATGACAGTCACCGATATTTAGACACAGATATTGATCCAAAATTGAGCTGGGCTCTGCGGAACATGCATCATTTCCCAATTGACGTAAACAAGGCCGACAAGCACATGCTGTTACGGGTTCCGGGCCTTGGGTTGAAGTCGGTCAATAAAATTATTCAAGCTCGTAGATATAGGAAACTAAATTGGGAGCACATTAAAAAAATTGGCGTGGCGCTCAATCGGGCTAAGTATTTCATGACGTGCCACTCATCAACTGTATTCAATAAAGACTTTGAGCCCTCAAAAATTAAGGGTCTCATATTAGGAAACTCCAGTACGAAATTTAAACAAGGGCGCGATAATCAGCTTTCCCTTTTCAGCTAAATGACAGAAACGGTTCTCCAATACGACGGCTCTTTTGATGGTTTACTGACCGCCATTTTCTATGTATATGAAAATAAATTATCGTCTGTTCAGATACAATTAGAAAGCAAGCCCGTTCCAATGTTTTCTAATTGTGTTCAAATTGATACGGAAGCTGATAAGGCAGATCGCGTGTGGAAGTCACTCAAAGCGAAGTCAAAAAATAGTCTCTCATTTTATTATACTTACCTCAGCGAACGAGACGATATGGAGCGCGTTTTGTTGGATTATGCTCAGTATGTTTTTGACAGTAAAAAGAATATTACGGGCGACTATGGCCATGACGCAGTATTGCAAGTAGCTAAAATCGCTAAAAGTGTTGGTAGAGAAAAACACCGTATGGAGGCCTTCGTTCGCTTTCGATTGACAAAAGATAATATTTACTTTGCTACCATCGAGCCAGACTTCAACGTGCTACCGATTATACTCAAGCATTTTAAAAGCCGTTACGCTGATCAGCAGTGGATTATCTATGACTTGAAAAGAAAATATGGTCTGTTCTATAATTTAAATGAAGTAAAAGAAATTGACTTTGAGTTTTCAAATGAATTCAAAGCCACCGAAACGTCAAGAGACTTTTTTGCTCCTGAAGAAATGGATTTTCAAGAACTGTGGAAAAATTATTTTAAGAGCACAAATATAAAATCACGAAAAAACATGAAACTCCACATTCGACACGTACCGAAGCGCTATTGGAAATATTTAAGTGAGAAACAATTGTAAACAAAAAATGAGGACGCTACTTGCGTCCTCATTCTCCAACATTTTAGTATCGATTTACTACTAGTTCAAATCTTCTAAACGTTGTACAGTGTTTACTGTCTGATGTATTTCTTCATGTTGTTTACGGATTGTATCACTTACAGCTTGCGGTAAATTAGCTACATTTTCTAACACGCCGTGATATTCTTCCATACTCGCCTTTTCTCCGCGGATGCACTCCTCTAGTACTTGCTCCTCGTTTTCATTGCTAAAGGCAGCCTTTACATCCATCCACCCTCGGTGAATTTCGCCTTTTAGGCTTCCGGTATTGTTTACTTCTGCTGCAGGATTTGTTGCTTGAAGTTCTGCCTTTAATTCATTTGCAAATCGGTCTCTTGTAGTGGCTTGTCGCTCAAAGAAGTTTTTCAATCCTGTATTCTTCACATTGCTAGCAGCATTTCGATAGCCAAGACATGCATCATTATTTTTTTCAATTAACTTATTGATTTCCTGTGTGTACTCATTGTTTGTATTCATAATTTCTTGTTTTTAATTTACACAAAGCTAAAAGGTCTCAGTAAAAAATTATTTTAATATTGTGAGTGTTGTTTATAAAATTTACATATCCGAACTTGAATAACCGTATTCTTAAATTCAGGCGGATAACAGCATGCGTTGGGAAGTATAATTATTTACTCAAAGCATTTCCGACATTCCTCTCACCCCTTCAATTAAACTTGAATCTAAATTTCGATTATCATTAGAATGCAATACTGACATATCACCAGTAGATTCTAAAATAACAGCTTCAACTTCATCAAACTGATGCACGTTTGCTTCACGTAATTTTGCAATCAAATCGTTCCTGCCCACATTTGTTTTATCTAAGTTTTTATCCAAAATTTCTCCTTTATACATAAGCATCATAGGTTTGTTAGTAAATAAATTTCTCAACCAATCCCATTTTCTTACTAAGTACGAGAATACAGCTTGAAAAGCGATAATGCCCGCGAGAGCCAATGCGCCCTTGAGGATTGAATTATCGGTACTCATCACCACGGTGGCTAATATAGAGCCGACCGCAATCGTTGATGCAAAATCAAAACTGCTCATTTTGGCAAATGTTCTTAAGCCCGCTATGCGAGTAATGATAATTACAACAGTAAAAATCGCAATGAGAGATGCGATAGATTTTAATAAAGTCGGAGCATTTGAATATAACCAATTTTCCATATCGGTGAAGGTCGGAAAATCACTTGTTGACTTTTTACACTATTCCGCTTTAAACTTATATATTATCGCGCAGCGGTTATTTCAACAATCCTTGTAACTTCAATCCTTTATACACTTGGGCAATATTTTCAGGTATTTCAAACTCAGTTAGCCAATGAATTTCCAATCCGTTTTCATCAGCCAGCTCGTTCAACTCAGGAATATCTTGAATATTCGTTCCTAGTCTTTCGAAAGCTTCACTGAAATCTAGTCGTAAATCTTCATGAATCTTTTGAAGTTGACCCATTGTTCTAAAGATTCGATTGACTACGTACAGAAACAATTTGCGTTTGTATTTTTCCGAATCACTATTAATTATAAAAACCTGATGCTCTCGCAACAACTCATTGAGCATTACTAAATTTAATTCGATTTCACCATACTTATCTTTGGTAATGCGCACGTGGTGTGAAATGTCGCCACTTACATAACGAATAAAACGTTGCATTTGTGCCATATAGGCCCCTTTGTATCCAAGCTTCTCAACCTTGTCTTTTACTAGCTCTGCACACTCCTCACGCAATTCCTCTACTCCGCGCGTGTCCACCATATTAAAATAAAGTTGCTCTCGCAAATACCAATCCTTTCGAAGCAATCTCCAAATCAGGCGATCTTTTTCTTTATGACTTAACTCGCTCAGTGTGCGTTTAAATTCCTTCTCGTCTTTCTCCATTCTTTAATAGTGTACTTCGTTTAAATTTCTATAACGGATTGGTCGGCAATTGCATATTTCCTAAGCTCCCCATACCCAATGTCAAAACGAGTATCCAATCCTGTAAAATTACAAAATGCGGGCAATACCAATTGTTCATCGCCAACGATAAAACAGGGCAATTTCACTTTCAAATTTCCCAAACCCTGCAGCTCAACTCCTGGATGAATGTGACCCGAAATCTGAAAACAAGCATCACTTTCCAATTTGGGTTTATGAGCAAATACGAAGGGCTCCATCACTAAAGTGTTTTTGATAAACTCAATATTATATTGATTCAATAATTGATGAGAAATAATATCGTGATTACCTCCTATAAGTTTGATAGTAATATCTTGGTGCTTCGTTCGCCAAATAGCAAAGTCATCTAATTCGCTATTGTGTTGTGCATGAAACATATCGCCAATGATCCAAATTTCTTTCACTGTGTAGTCTGATAAGATTTGATTGACTCTGTCTAAATCTTTTTGATTGACCCCACGGGGGATAGCAATTCCATGTTTTCTGAAGTGTGCCGATTTGCCAATGTGCCAATCAGATAATATAATCACATTTCGCTTCTCCCAATAGATGCATCTACGAGGGTCTAGGGTGAGTGTTTCGTTACAAATTATGAGATCAATTGATTGCATTATGTTCTTGCTCGTCTAAAATTTTTACCTTTTACTTCTTTCATTTTACGGATACGCGTGGCTAAGTCTTCACTAGACAATCGCTGTCTTACGTTTTCAATTTTCAAAGGAAATGACAAAGGTGTAAAACGCTCAGTACGTTTAAAAATAATGTTGCTTTTAGAAATACGATCAAAAGCTTTCATTAATCTTGCTTCTTCCAATTGATGATTGAACACCTCATCATAGGCTTGTCGCACTAATAAATTATTTGGGTCATTTTCATTGAGCACGTTAAAAATAAGATTGCTAGAAGATTGTATACTTTTAAACTTTACAAAGCGCCCTCGAACATTTTGATATACAAAGCCTGCAATGCAGGCAATGTCTCTAAATTTTCGTTTGGCCATTTCAGTGGCATTGATACTACTTACAATATCTTGCGATAGGCTTTCTTTTGATAATACCGTCTTTAAAATTTCATCGCTCACAGAAATTGGTTGATCAGTAGCTAGTTCAAAACCATAATCGTTCGTAGCAATAGAAAAACTAATCGGGCTCAACTGACCGAAGCGGTAGGCAATAATGGAAGCCATTATTTCATGAATCAATCGACCTTCAAACGGATAAAAAAATAAATGAAAGCCATAGCGATTCTCCGTGTACTCCACTAAAAAATCATTTTCTGCAGGTACTTGGGAATAGTCATTTAGATACTCAAAAAGTGGTTTTAAAAATTTCAATTCTTTTTCTCCTCGTTTTGGGTGAGTCCCCATGGCTATTTTTTCTCTCAAAAATTTACTTAAGTAGGAAGTCATAGGTAATCGCCCCCCTAACCAACTAGGCGCAAACGCTTTTTTAGATTGACTCGCACGCACCAATATATCTCGCTCTTTGATAGAAACTAAGGAAACCACTCGACCTCCCAACACAAAGTGATCTCCAGGTTTAAGTTTAGAAATAAAATACTCTTCCACCATGCCAATATAACCGCCACTCATAAACTTCACACGCATCATGGCGTCGCTAACTATAACGCCAATATTCATGCGGTGCAGCATACCTACTCTACGACTCTCAACTTTATACAACCACTTCTTTCCCCCACCGTGCGAGACTTCTTTCTTAATGACTTTGTGATATTCCTCATATTCACTTAGCGTATCCCCACCCTGAGTAATCATTCGAATTGACCACCGCCATTCTTCTATTGTCATAGCATTAAAAGCGTGGGTGGCTTTCACTAGTTGGAACAACTCTTCCTCATAAAAACCTTCGCCCAAAGCTAGCGTCACCATAAATTGAACAAGCACATCAAAGGTCAATACATGCGGTTGACGGCGTTCTATCGCCATTTGTTTATAGCCTTCTTTCAATGCAGCCACCTCAACGATTTCTAAAGTGTGCGTGGGCACAAAATAAATTTTTGAGATTTCGTCGGGAGAATGTCCGCTTCGACCGGCGCGTTGTAAAAATCGAGCTATCCCTTTACTAGATCCGATTTGCACTACAGTATCGACCGGCTTAAAATCTACCCCCAAATCTAATGAAGAAGTACAAACTACAGCTTTTAGGTTACCCTCCGCAAGATTTTCTTCTATCCAATGGCGTAACTTTAAATCAATCGATCCGTGGTGAATCGCTATCAAGCCTGCTAAATCAGGGCAAGCGGTTAAGATATTTTGATACCAATTCTCACTTTGATTCCGCGTATTGGTAAATACCAATGTGGTTTTATTTTCTAAAATAATATCTACCACTTTATCTGTCATAGAGCTTCCCATGTGCCCAGCCCAGGGTAAAATTTCCAATTCGTCGGGTAGTACACTTTCTATCTGAATTTTCTTTTTCTCTTTAGCCCGTACTATTTTTCGTTTGGGTTTAAACGGACAAAGCACGTCCAATGCTTCTTCGATATTACCTATGGTAGCTGTCAACGCCCAAATTTTTAAATGATCAGTAAGACTATTTAAATAAGTAAGTCCCAGCTCTACCAAAACACCTCGCTTGGTTCCCAAAAGTTCGTGCCACTCATCTACCACAACACAATGTAAATTTTTTAGCACGCCCTTATTTTTTTTCTGAGCCATCAACAGGTGCAAACTCTCAGGTGTAATCACCAATATTTCAGGCATGTTTCGGAATTGCTTCTGTTTCTCTTTGCTAGAAACATCTCCCGTGCGTACGCCGACTACCCAATCCAAACCTATCTCATCAAGCGCATCTTGCATGGCCTTTGCAATGTCATTGGACAATGACCTCAAGGGAGAAATCCATAAAAGTTTCAAACCTTTTTTGTATCGTTTCGGGTGGTTTAGAAAATGAATGACCGTAGCTAAAAATATTGAATAGGTTTTACCAAATCCTGTGGGCGCCACCACCAATCCGGAATGCTGTTGATCATATAAATTCCATGTTTTTTCTTGATAAGAAAAAGGGGTAAAGTCTTTTTCATTCATCCAGTTCAGGATGGTTTGATAGCCGTATGAATTTACTAGAGACTTTCTCATATACTAATGAATCAATGCCTTTGCAGTTTCCACCGTGTCAATGTCCTTTACTGTTTTATCTTTTCGCCAACGAGCTACTCGTGGAAAACGCACAGCAATTCCAGCTTTATGTCGTTTGCTATATCCAATGCCTTCAAAAGCTATTTCAAAAACTAGTTCTGGTTTCACGGTTCGTACAGGACCAAATTTTTCTAACCCGTTCTTACGGATGAATTTATTGATTTCTATAATTTCTTTATCAGTCAAACCAGAATAAGCCTTTGCGAAGGTCACTAATTTGTCACCGTCCTGTATGGCGAAGGTAAAGTCTGTATAGTGAGCACTCCTTCTTCCACTCCCTTTTTGTGCGTAAATTAATACTCCGTCCAATGTAAGAGGGTCCACTTTCCATTTCCACCAATCGCCTCGCTTCCTACCTACATGGTATTTGGATTTCTTTTGTTTAAGCATCAAACCTTCACTATTCACTTCTCTTGATTGCTCTCTCAGTTTTTTCAAGGTACTCCAATTTCGGGTCGGTAATAATTTAGGAAGGTGAAACTGCTTTTGTTTTTTCTTAAATACGCCTTCTAAAATTTTTCTTCGCTCTTGTAATTCCTTGTCACGAATATCCTCTCCCTCAAACTCCATTATATCATAAGCATAAAAATGAATTGGCACCTCTTCCAACATTTTTTTGGAAACGTTTTTCCGGTTTAGACGTTGTTGCAATTCGTTAAAATTTTGAACGACCCCGTCTCGCACTACCAATATTTCTCCATCGATTACTAAATCATTTTTTAGTAAACTAGTAGCTTGTTCCAATTCAGGAAATTGGGCGGTTACCAATTCTTCTCCTCTGCTCCAAATGTGCACCTCTCCATTTCGCTTTACGATTTGCCCGCGAATACCATCCCATTTATACTCAGCTTGCCAATCGTTCACATCGCCAAGTTCTTCAACCATACCCGGCATAGGGTAAGCCAGGCAGAAAGGATAGGGTTTAGAATTATCTGCTGTGATGTAGGCTCCTCGAATCAGCTGCTCAAACTCTACATCTTCAATTGACCAGTTTCCCATTATACTATGCATTATTACGCTCGTATCAATTTCGGCATATTTAGCGATTGCGTTGACCAACATTTTAGACGAAACACCTACCCGAAAACTACCGCCGATTAATTTATTAAAGAGAAAACGTTCATGAAAATCTAAACCTGACCAAGATTCAGTAATATAGTTTTTTTTGACAGCTTCATCCTTAGTGGCTAGATCTGCTATTTCAGCAATCCACTGGTGTAAGGGTTTATCAATCTTAGCAGTAGGCTGAGGTAACAATAAGGCAATTGTTTCACCGAGATCTCCTACTCTGCTGTACGATTCTAAGAACAGCCACTCGGGTAACTGTGTAATTTCCATGGCCCATTGCTTTAAAAGTTTTGTATTGACCGCTCGCCTTTTTCTTTTGCCTGTGAAGAGAGCCAATGTATGCAGTTTATCTTTCTTTTGAGCGTTCTTGAAATAATGCACTAAGGCATTCAACTTGTTTGTCGTTTTGTTGCTTGTTTCTAAGCGTTTAAAAAGTTCGCTAAAGTGTTTCATTGCTATCCTTTATTATCCGACTCCCCCTTTTCGGTTGTAACTACTTTTGCTTCCTCTTTTTCCTCTTCTTCAATGCCGAAATTTGTTTTTACAGGTTCGGCGTATATTCCTTGCTCATTCAAGTAGCGGCTAAAAATTTCGGTAGAGCCGTGCGTCACATACACGCGTTCGGCCTCCGTTGATTTCACTACGTTTACTAATTCATTCCAATCTGCATGGTCGCTCATCACGAAACCTGCATCAACCGCACGCCATCTTCTATTCCCACGAATGTGCATCCAACCAGAGCAAATCGCAATGGCCGTATTGGGTATCTTCTTTAGAAGATTACTTCCGAGCAGGGCGGGTGGCACAACGACAATTTGGCCGGCCATATCTTTTTTATTCTCTACCTTGTGCAAAACCTCATAGTCTGGAATGTCCAAGCCGCTTTCTATCATACAACGATTTAAACGGTCAATGGCTGAGTGTACAAATAATTTAGCACTACCCTCAATTGATTTCATTATACGCTGCGCTTTACCAAGGGAATAACCGATAAAAACACTTGTCTTCCCATCCGCTTGATTTTGTAGAACCCAATTCTGTAATTCCTTTTTTAGGTCATCATTCGTTTTCCATTGGTAAATAGGCAAACCGAACGTACTCTCGGTCACATAATCATGACATTTTACTAATTCAAAAGGTGTACTAATTTCGTCGGGCGATGTTTTATAATCTCCTGAAGCTACGGCAATTCGCCCCTTATACTCCAAGCGCACTTGCGCACTACCCACAATGTGTCCCGCGGGATGGAGAGAAACCTTTACACCCTTAATTGTTTTCGATTCTCCATAGGCCACACTTTCACAGGTAATATCTTTACTGATACGAGAATATAAAAGCGGTTTTGTAAAATGGTGACATAGGTATTTTTTCATACCCCATCTAGCATGATCGGCATGGGCATGCGTTATGATAGCTTGATCAACAGGCAACCATGGATCGATATAAAAATCGCCCTGTGGACAATAGATTCCTCTTTTTGTAAATTGTAGTAAATCCAATTTGGTTTTTATTAAGAAATTAAAAATAATTTTTTACTCAGTATCGAGTTTACACAATCGGACGATATTGTTATTTAATTTCCTTACGAATTTTTTATATAAAAAAATTGAGGACGCTGTAAGCATCCTCAATTCTATATCTATTTGTTTTGAATCGAATTAATGCAAATCTTCCAAGCGTTTTACGGTGTCAATCGTTTGGCGAATTTCTCTGTATTGCACTTGAATGGTATCGCAGACGGCCTGTGGTAATTCATTCACACTCTCCAACACTTCATCATACTCTTCCAAGCAAGCTTTTTCTCCTCGAATGCACTCTTCTAAAACTTCCTCATCGCTTTCACTGCTGAATGCTGCTTTAATATCCATCCAACCTCTATGAACATCACCTTTCAAACTACCCGTATTAATCAATTCCGCGGAGGGGTGTATTATTTGCAATTCTTGTTTTAACTCATTAGCATAGCGATTTCTGTTGGTAGCCTGTTTTTGTAAAAATGTTTTTAGCTGTGCGTTATTTACATTTTCAGCAGCATTTTTATACCCTAAACATGCGTCATTATTTTTTTCGATTAACTTGTTTACCTCCTGTGCTATTTGTTCGTTTGTTCTCATTTCTAGTATATATAAATTGTTAGTATTGATTATAAAATTAAAATGCTCCTTAGCTCTTGAGTTATATTTCTTTTGCCTTTCATTATAAAATTTTTGACTTTCTCAAATTGCTATGGACCGATGCATATTGATTTCTTTATGAGGAACCATTTCGATTTCCTCTTGGAGCGGTTGCGGAAGAAGCATTCTTGATTTGGTTAATTCATTATCTGTAGTAAAATTGTGGTAGACGTTGGAAAGCTCTTTTACAAGCAAGGCCCGTTTTCGTGCTGCCTTTTCCAAAACTACACGTACCGCTATCGAACTAGACTGTTCTGCCGTTTGATGCAAATTCATATACGCATCGATATTTGTCTGTATGAAAGTTTGCAGCTCGCATAGTAGTTGTTTTTCTGAAACCATAATTGATTGACAAATGTACCTGTCTTCTCGTACGCGCTTTTATATAATAAAAGTCGATCGTTATAGAATTCAAGCTAATGGGCCAATATGGATTTTTTGTAAGACTCGTTTTCAATATTGAATGAAAATCAAATGCATTCCTCAGATCTTTGCTTTAATTTTAAATAGATAATCATGAACAATACAATATCACAAGCAAAAAATTTAGGATTTAAGAAGCAAGAAGTTTCCGACCTCGTTGAGAGTTTAAATAATTTACTAGCTAACTATCAAGTACATTATCAAAAGTTACGAAATTTTCACTGGAATGTAAAAGGTCCTGACTTTTTTGAATTGCATGAACAATTCGAACAAGATTATAATACTGTCAAATTGAATATAGACGTCTTGGCAGAACGGATTAGAATTTTTGGAGCTCGGCCATTATCTACTCTGTCAGAGTATTTAAGTAGGGCAACAATTAAAGAACAAAATGAACACATTTCATCAGAAGAAATGGTGGCAGAAATTATTTCAGACTACGAAAACCTACTTACCAATATTGTAAATGGATTAGAGTTGGCTGCAACTGCTGGCGACTCTGCCACGCATAATATGTTAACCCAATGGTCTGAGCAAATAGAAAAACGTCATTGGATGTTCACAGCTTGGCTAAGCTAAGGTTTATAAAATATTCATCCTTTTGACTTAAAATAACACGCCACAATATTAAAAAAACAGCATTATGCAAAAACCACTAGAACTGATAACAGGAAAACTTACCGCTTGGTATGAAACTTTACTCGCTAACCTACCCAATCTTGTTTTGGGAATTGGTGTATTCTTGCTAACTATTTGGTTATCACAAGTCGTAAAGAAGTTCATTAATAAAAAACTAGCGGATAAAATTGAGAAGGACAGTATGCGGAGTTTAACCGCCAACATTTCCTCTTTCGCAGTCGTTCTCCTTGGGCTAGTATTGACACTAAGCACCATGAACTTAGACACAGCCATTGAGTCGATACTGGCCGGTGCGGGTGTAGCAGGTTTAGCGGTCGGCTTAGCTTTGAAGGGAGCTTTATCCAATTTATTCTCCGGTGTAGTATTATCTGTGCAAGACATTATTAATGTAGGCGATTGGATAGAAACAAATGGATTTTCGGGGACCGTTGAGAAAATTACTCTCCGGAATACCTTTGTAAGAGAGAAAGACAACAACATGGTAATCATACCAAACAGCACAGTACTTTCCAATCCGTTTAAAAACTACGGAATTACTCCAAGTAACAAACTGATCATTTCTTGTGGAGTGCATTACGATACAGATTTGCGTTACGTAAAAAAAGTTTTGCTTCGTATGATTGAAGATAACTTCCCGCCGCCTTCAGAGGATAAACAACCACAAATTTTCTTCAATAACTTTGGAGGAAGTTCAATTGATTTTGAAATGCGATTCTGGTTCGACCCAAATGTGCAAGCGTCGCGGATGGAGGCTAAAAGTGATGCTATCATTCTAATTCAAGAATACTTTGCAGAGGCTGAAATTAATATTCCTTATCCAATCCGTACACTACTACATGAAAAGCAGGAAGAAAATCCGGAATCATAAATGTTGGGGATAATAGAAAAGATGAGCGGATTATAAATTTAAATCAATCCTCTTACAAGAAAAAAGCTGTCCAAATTGGACAGCTTTTTCGTTTCATAAATATAGGGTTTGATTAAAAATGTAAGTTAACGCGTATGGAACCTGTTGGACCAAACAATGAGTTTGAATTATCAGTATCCAATATCAGACCGTTACTGCTACCGCTTTCGATCGTTTGCTGACCATATTCATTCAAACCAGCATCAATAGATTCTAAAGAAATCTCTCCACCACGAGTAGATTCATATCCAAGGCCCCAACCAAATTCTCCCCCAATAGAAATTTTAGGGAAGATAAAATATTCAGCACCAATAAAACCACGCAAACCGAATTGTGTCGTGCGCCCTAAATCTCTTTCTGTAATACGAGCTGGATTACCATAGGAATCAACATCAACATTATTAGCACCTGCAAACTCATCGGCTCCATTGATACCAACCGGCTTATTAGAGCTAACACTTAAAGCATTCCCATAAGAAAATTCTTGGCGCCCGCCGCTTGTCCAAAAACCAACTTCTCCACCGTAGAAACCTTGTAATCTAGTATTCCCTCTTCTTTTTTCAACCCCTACACTCAATCCGATGTTTGAACCGCGAGCAGAAAACTCATTTTCTACCATTGGAGGCAAATTAGGAAAAACTGTTGTGCCCGAAGCGCTGCGGTCAGAAACCATATTCGTTTGGTCGTTAGACAAAATTCCAATACGCAAGGAAGCACGCAATGCTAAATCTGATTCAAGAAAATATTTACCTGTAATCATTTGATTGTTCAAAAGGTAATTAAAACTTGGGCTATTCGCTGTACCGTTTCCTTGTCCTTGACCTACTAAACCTTTGAGGTAAGAGAAAAACGGATTGGCATTAATCCCAATAGACCAATCTTCTGCTTGAGGTAGAACACGCTCACCATTTTTTGATCTTATATTTTGTCCATAAACACTAGCCACTAAAATGGTAGCCACAAATAACATAATAACTCTTTTCATAAATTTTATCGTTTAAGACTTCAAAAGTAATTTTAACACCCTTATTCAACAACCTATCCGAGCATTATATTTTAAACAAATGAAACAAGCAGTTTACACAATTGTGTAAAGTAGTAATAAAGTACATGTGAAATAATAATATGTATCTTTTTTTATACTGATTATCAATGATTTAAAACATATACAAAAAAAATTATAATTGATTCTGTTGGTTGATACCAAAGAAAAAAACTACATTTGCGCTCCCGAAAAAAGGGAAGATAAAACAATCTAAAAAATGAGACACTTAAGTTATAAAACAAAATTTGCCAAAAAGGAAACGCATCAGGCAGATTGGCACATCGTAGATGTAGCTGGAATTACTGTGGGTAGAGCTTGTAGCAAAATTGCTAGCGTACTTCGCGGAAAACATAAACCCACCTACACTCCTCACATGGATGCTGGCGACTACGTAATCGTAATCAACGCCGATAAAGTAACCTTTAGCGGAAACAAATGGGAGGACAAAAAGTATATTACTTATTCTGGTTATCCAGGAGGTCAGAAAAGTAGAAGCGCAAAAGAAATGCTTGAAAAAGCTCCTGAGCGCATCGTAGAAAAAGCCGTAAAAGGAATGCTACCTAAAAACAAATTGGGTCGCAAAATGTACAAAAAACTTTTTGTATACACTGGTACGGAGCACCCGCACACTGCACAAAAACCAAATGAACTTAAAGTAGGTAAAGAATAATTTTTTTACTGATAAAATTAAAAATCCAACATGGAAAAAGCAATAAACACAATAGGCAGAAGAAAAGCCTCCGTAGCACGTATTTACCTTTCAAAAGGAAAAGGATCCGTGACCATTAATGGTAAGGACTACAAAACTTATTTCTCATTAGAGTATTTACAAAACCAAGTAGACTCTCCGTTCGTAGTAACCGAGACTGCTGGTCAATTTGACATTACCGTAAACGCAACCGGCGGTGGAATCAAAGGTCAAGCCGAAGCCATCAAAATGGGTATTGCCCGGGCTTTGTGCGAAGTGGATGAGAACCTTCGTCCGGCGCTTAAAAAAGCAGGAATGCTTCGCAGAGATGCCAGAGTTGTAGAAAGAAAGAAATTTGGTTTGAAGAAAGCTCGTAAAAGTTTCCAATTCTCAAAGCGTTAATCCAATTAATTTATTTAATAAAAAGAACAACATTATATTATGTCAACAAATACATTACAACAACAACTTTTGGAGGCGGGCGTTCACTTTGGTCACTTACGTAAAAAGTGGAACCCTAAAATGCTTCCTTATATATTTTCTGAAAAGAAAGGAATTCATATCATTGATTTGAATAAAACAGTAGTCGGCTTAGAAGAAGCAGCGGCGGCAATGAAACAAATTGCAAAAAGCGGTAAAAAAATCCTTTTTGTAGCTACCAAAAAGCAAGCGAAAGAAATCGTGATGGAATGCGCACAGAAAGTGAACATGCCTTACGTAACCGAGCGTTGGTTAGGTGGTATGCTTACGAACTTCCAAACGATTCGTAAAAGTGTAAAAAAAATGCACAGCATTGAAAAAATGCTGGAAGACGGCAGCATTAGCATTAATAAGAAAGAGCGTTTGACACTTACTCGTGATAAAACTAAAATGGAAAAAGTACTAGGTGGAATCGCTAATATGAATCGTACACCTCAGGCAGTATTCATTGTAGATATTTCTTTCGAAGAAATCGCTTTGGCCGAATCTCGAAAGTTAGACTTAACTACTTTCGGTATGGTGGACACAAATAGTGATCCAAACAAAGTTGACTTTGCTATTCCTTCTAATGATGACGCTACAAAGAGCATAGCGATCATAGCTAACTATCTAACAGCCGCTATCGTTGAAGGTTTAAAAGAGCGCGAAGCAGATAAAGACAAAGAAGAAGCACAAGAAAAAGCAGCGAAAGCAGCTACCAAAACTGAAACGAAAGTACAAGCACCAACTGAAGCTGTTGATAACAAAGCGGTGAAAGTGGAAGTTAGTAAGGAAGCAACCACAACTGAAGCACCCTTGACTTCCGAAGCGCAGGGCATAAAAGCCCAAGAAGCGCAAGAAGCAAAACCAGAGCCAGAAGTAGTGGAACGACCAGCAGATGATTTTAAAAAAATAGAAGGAATCGGACCAAAAATTAATCAAATTATGATTGACGGAGGGGTTACTACCTACGCCGCTATGGCTTATGCAAAACCAGAGCAACTTAAGGACATTTTGGCCGCAGCAGGTAATCGTTATAAAATGCACGATCCTACAACTTGGCCGCAGCAAGCAAAGCTAGCTGAAGAAGGAAAATGGGATGAGCTAAAGACACTACAAGACGAATTGAACGGTGGTAAAAAAGCATAAAAAATCAGACAAAATAATTAATTTATAAAACACTAAAAAAAGAAGCGAGTCAACCAAACTATGTTCTCTCGCTTCGCTTTGAAATAAAATGAGCACAATAACAGCACAGGATATTAATAAATTAAGAAAGCACACGGGACAAGGTATGTTAGACTGCCGTGCCGCTTTACAAGAAACAAATGGAAACTTTGATGAAGCAGTAGATTTCTTGCGTAAAAAAGGAGCTAAAGTAGCTGCTAAGCGCAGCGATCGTGATGCCAACGAAGGGATTGTTTTAGCCAAAACAAACGATGCAAACAAAGTGGGAATTTCATTGAACGTTACTTCGGAGACTGACTTCGTTGCAAAAAATGATGACTTTATAGCTTTTGGAAATCAGCTAATTGACATTGCAGTAGCTAATGATTGCAAGTCGTTGGACGAATTAAAAAGTGCAGACTTTGAAGGAATTCCTGTATCAGAAAAAATACTAGAGCAAGTGGGTAAAATTGGTGAGAAAATCGACGTGACTTCTTTTGAGCGTGTAGAAGCTGATTACGTAGCGGCCTACAATCACGGTGGAAACCGAGTGGCGGTGCTCGTAGGAATGACACAAGAAGAAGCTGAGGCAGGGAAAGATGTTGCTATGCAAATTGCCGCAATGAACCCAGTAGCTTTGAATCGTGATTCGGTAAGCCCAGAGCAAATCGAACGTGAGAAAAAAGTAATCATGGAATCGATGAAAGCCGACCCGAAAATGGAAGGAAAGCCTGAGCAAATGTTGACAAAAATTGCCGAGGGTAAATTAGGCGCCTTCTTTAAAGAAAATACATTGATGGCTCAGCCATTTGTAAAAGACGGTAGCAAAACTGTGGAGCAATTCTTAAAAGAAACAAATGCTGATTTGAACCTTACAGAATACAAGCGATTAGCTGTAGGATAATTTATTGTTAGGCCATATTTTTAAAACCCCTCTTTGTAATGAAGAGGGGTTTTCTTATTTTACCTTCTCATGACCAATTGTCATCAAGTATGAATACTTGATGACAATATATTTTCACGACTGTATTAAGTTTGTTCTTGAAACTATACTTACCTAATGGACGTCATTTTTTAACCCTTATAAAAAAAACGTCATGAAAAAAAAGATCTTTCTCTCAGTATTTGCCCTAGTGGCAAGTCTCACAATTTCTGCTCAGTTTAATACGGCAGAATATTTAGACATCAACAATGTAAAAGCTCGCTTCATGGTGCATGGAGATATGTTTTGGGATCCATCCACTGGAGACGCAGCCTATGAATTTCCAAAGGGAAGCGGTAAGCATTCAAATTTTGTTTCTTCCATTTGGATTGGTGGAATAGACCAAAGTACCAATTCCTTAAAAGTAGCAGCTCAAACTTACCGTCAGTCTGGCAATGATTATTGGCCGGGCCCCTTGGATGAATTTAATGGAGCTTCGATTGACTCAACCACATCGGCTAATTGGGCTCAAATTTGGAAAGTAAATAAAAGCACAATAGATTCTTTTAGACAATTGACAACTATTACCCTAACGAATACTCCAAAGTCAATTTTACGATGGCCCGGTCGTATGAATCCTCATGCTGTAACACCTAGTAATACGATTTTGAGTATTCCAAATAGGGAAATGGCTCCTTTTATAGATGTAAATAATGATATGGTATACAACCCTTTAGATGTGCTATAACCCATTAAAAGGGAAAACGTAAATACCTTACGCAGTGAAGGTTGATTTTTGATATACAAAATATCATTATGGAATTACATACACTTATTGAAAAATTTTCGGATCAAGCTTCTTGTATC